>JAEEGL015622886.1_pt1 | contig 24412 bp, 15 predicted proteins | sample 9134231 | NCBI WGS metagenome assembly JAEEGL01 (sample SAMN16246548, study PRJNA631951) | gut metagenome | biome: gut microbiome; feature: rumen; material: fiber-attached | host: Bos | place: Iran: Karaj | collected 2018-10
GATAGGCGCATCGTTAGTGCCATAGATGTTGCCGCCAAGATGCTGGCCGACAAGACCTCCCGCATACATATACTGGGAGCCGCTCACGGAAGAATTGAAAATGATGGAACCGCTGTTGGTCACATTGTTATTCAATGAGTATCCACTGTCGGTAGCGTTGGAGAACACACGACCCACAATGCCACCCACGGACAAAGGACGCTTGGAGTTCTGTCCGGAGAACGTGATGGTGCCGGAATTGCCGCCTCCGTAAATTTCTGCACCGGTCACTGCGCCAGCTATACCGCCAATGTATAGCTGTCCTTCGGAAGATTGGCTCTGGCCAAAGTTGATGGCGCCGCTGTTGGTGCAAGAGGTGGCAATAACAGCTCCTGTCAAGTATCCGATAACACCGCCGAAGCAAAGGTATGAGTTGGTTCCCTGTGTCATGCTGCCACTTGTGGCTATGGTCATGGCACTTGAGCAGGAAGTCACATCCTTTGTGGAATAACCGACTACGCCGCCTACGTACAAGCCGCCGGAGTGGCTTGCGTTGGAAACAGTCAGCGTGCCGCCGGTGGAGCTGCAGTTCTCAAGGATAATACCATTCTGCACGTTATGGGCAACTACACCGCCGATATATGTGTCATTTGTAGCTTCAGCAGTATAGTTGATGTTACCGCTGTTGGTAAACTCGGTGATGGTTGCACCCTCGTTGCAACGACCGACGACACCGCCAATGAGTCTGGCGGTGGAGCCTCCCTCAGCCGCCACATTCACTGTACCGGCATTTGTGAGTCCTGAGTAGGAATCCTTTTCCCTACTGATACGTCCGATTACACCACCTTGGCAGAGGTAGGTGCCTGCGGTGCAGGCTTCAGTGGTGACAGTGCCAGCAGCAAGGTTGGAGCAGGACTCGATGGAGCCCTTTCCGAGTCCGATGACGCCGCCAATATGAAGAGCCTTAGTTGTTGAGCATGTTGAGGTGGCCTTCACAAGGCCGCTGTTGGTGCAGCCGCTAATGGATTCGGCCTTTTCCACCTGATATCCAACGACTCCGCCGAAATAGAGATTTTCGCTGAGTTTAGCGCTGCATATTACGTCACCCGCGTTGGTGCAGTTGGAGATATCTCCCTGGGTAGAGAGGTCACCGCCCTTCTGGGTACGTCCGATGACACCGCCGACAGAGGACTGCGAAGCATGAACAGTATTGGAACCGTTGTTGGCAAAGGTAACCGTGGCGTTGTTGGTGCAGTTGATGAAGGTTCCGCCTTTGTTGTTGCCAACTAAACCACCTATACAAACACCATCAGGACATGCACTTGAAGGGGTAAAAGTAACATAACCGTTGGCCGTGCAGTTCTGCAGACCGGCGATATCGTCAACCTCATTGGAGGGCTGGACTCTGCGGGCAAACATACCAACTTCTTTGTTGCTGGCGTTGGTCTCATCAATTTTGGCAGTAAGCGTCAGGTTCTTCACAACACCCTGAAGCGTAGCGAACAAAGGCTGTGTAGCCGTGGAAGTACCAAAGCTGATGGCCTTGCCGTTGCCGTCGAAGGTTCCCTTGTAACCCTCGATAGAAGTGAAGCTGCTGGCGATGGAAGAAAGGTCAAGAGTTGCGGCGTTCTGGGTAAGACGCGCGTTGAGAGTCTTCTTGCCGCCCGCGACAGCCGTAACGAAGGACTGGAAGGTAGCGACATTGTAGATCTGATGGAGATTCTGCTCCACGTCAGGAATATAGACGATGTTGTTGAACTCGCGCACCTTGCCGGCAGCAATGGTCTTTGTGCCGTCGGTGGTCATAACGGTAGCCGTCATATGACCGGAAGAGTTATCCACAATGTCAAGGGTGATACCGCCCTCGTAAGTGCCGGCCGGGATAGCCACGTAGAATATGAACGGGGTATCGCTAAGCTGGATGTGGCTGCCAAAGTTATAGTTAATGGTGCCTCCTCCGGAAACCGGTGTGAGGGTGCCATTGAGCAGGCCCGCGCCCGTCTTACCGATAGTAAAGGTTCCTGAGAGGGACTTGCTTCCATCGGCCGCAGTAAGGGTGACGGAGTCAATCTTCTTTTCGCCGGTAATGGAGAACTTCAGCAGGGAGCAAAGGGAGTTAAAAGTAACAGTGTTGCTCCTTGTCGCCGATGCTGCATACATAGGCATTGCAGCATCGTCGAAGTCATTCGCATAGTACGCCTGTGCGGCCGGAATCGTGACCTGGTTGTCGTGACCGGCGTCGCCGCGATACAGGAAATTGTAAACCGACAGGCCGGAAGCCGGCTTGAAAGAGGCCGTAATCTGCGTATCAGAGTCCTTGGTGGATGCGGTGGGGGCAGAGCCATTAAGGGAAACACGATCCTGGTCTCCATTGGACCACTTTACGGGATAGGAACTGCCGTCCTTGGTGCCAAGGGCGGTTTTGGAATCCTCGGATTCCGGGACGGAAAGGACAACGGTAAAGCTGCCGTCCTCAGCGGTCACGGCCTCTTCAGCGGCAAGGGCATCCTGTCCTTCTGAAATTTCTTTGTTGCAGGCTACGGTCAGGGCAGCCAGCGAAGCAATGATAAATAAGGTATAAATTTTTTTCATATGGCCGTGTTTTTAGTCGTCAAGTGAAATTTCACAAACAACGGGGAAGTGGTCGGAAGGAGCGCATTCGATGTCATCGTATCCGCTAGCGGAGACCGTATAGGTGTTACGCACCGTCCTGTAGGACTTGACAGTACATTTACCCTGCACCATCACGTGGTCAATCCGGCGCTCCGGATGGTTCTTGGTATACTGGGTCCAGTTGTACTGGTAGTCAGCTGCCGTACCCGTCTGGGTGCCGGAGTAGGTCTGGTAGAAAGAGGAGAGATTGCCTGCGGCGAGAACAGCCTTGTAGCCGTCTGTCCAGTACTCCAGAAGTTTATCGGCACCGGCCTGGTTGCTGTTGCTGGCGTGGTCCACGGAGTTCATATCACCCACGAGAATCCTGCGGGTAGCGGACTTGCTGGCCGCAAAGGCGTTGACGCCGCCACTCATAAAGAGGTTGCTGGATCCGCCGCCACCATCCTGAGTATAGGTGGGGAGCTGGGTTACGAAGAAGAAGAACTCCTTGCCTGAGACCTTGTGCGTGAACTTGGCCCAGACTACGTAACGGTTGGGGGATCCGGAGCCAGAATCGCTGGAGGTGGAATAAGAATTGCTGCTTGTACGTAGCCATGCACGGCCGGAATCGTTCAGGGTGAGAACGGCAGCCTTGTAGATAAAGCCGTTGCAATAGTGATAGTTTCCGGACATTGAACCAGGGTAATTGAGGCACCAGGTATAATTTGCGCCTTGTGCAGCGACAATATCCTGGAGGGAATAAGCCTGGCCGCTCTCGTACATATCGTCTCCGATTTCGTTGAAGCCGATGACGTCCGCATTGGTGTTGTAGATAGCCAGGCCGAGGGCTGCACGCATATCCGTGTTGGTTTTGACGATGGCGTTCGCCGGGCGGGCAAGTTTGCCATTGCTATCTCCGGTGGTCGCCGCAGCGGGGCGGTTGTCGTCATCAAGGCGCATCACGTTGAAACTCGCTACGGTGATGCTGGGCGGCGTGACCGTGGGTGTTCCACCATTCTCTGCCGTGAGACTGCTGATAGCCAAGAGGTTCTCCGTGCGGCCGGCGGCAAAGGTCTTGCTTTTGAACTCGACGAGGTCGGTGCCCTTGAGGGTTGTGCTTTCATCCGCAAACTTCGAGAACTTAAGGCGCATATAAGCACCATCGCTCTGATAGACCAGGGCCTCAAGGCCGGAAGCATAGTTCTGGGCAGGGATGGCTACGTAGAAGTAGGTGTCGGAGCCGCTCAGGGTCACTTCGCCGATGTTGTAGGTCAGCGTGCCGGCTGTGCCGCCGCTGAAGGCACCGGTGGAGAAATTCGAAATCGTGAAGTTTCCACGAAGTTTCTCACTTCCGAGACTGTTGAGTTCAATCTTGGTGAGCGTAGCGCTACCCTTGAGGGCAAAGCAGAGAATGCCGCAGAAATTCTTCAGGTTAACACCGTAATTGTCACCGTTTTTAGTTGCCACGCCATAAGCGGCAGCGGCGGAGCCGTCAATATTACCTGCTACATAACTCTGTGTGGCAGGAAGGGCAATCACATTGGACGAGGTCGTTCCGGGATAGAGCACATTGAAGGGCGCAGAGGGTGTACCATCAAAGGTAAATTCTGCCACCTTCTTGTCATTGTACGTGGAAGCCAGTGCAGAACTTACAATCCCGTTCACGGAAATCTTGTCACCCGTCTTCCAATGCACTTCGTAAACACCCTCACCCACGCCGGGGGTGAGCATAGTTTTGGATGTGGCATCGTCGAGCCCGGCAGTCAGGACGAAAACGTCGCCGGGCTGTTCTTTCACTTCCGGTTTGCAACCGGTTGAGCACAGTGCCGCTATCGCGGCGAAAAGCAGGCTCAGAATTAATGTCTTTTTCATCATTGGTTCGTGCATTTTAAAAGACACTAATCGGAGTCGTCATCATATTCTGCCTCTTTTACACCCAGATAGTTCTCAAAAGACGCAGAGCAGATGTGCCAGGTGCCGGCCGAGAATCCGATCTCACGGACGGCTGGTGCTACATAAAATTGTTTTGACATCATATGACTTTTGAAGTTTATGTGTTATTGTTGCAAGTGTTAAAACGACCAAAGTTAAGCAGTCTCCCCCACATATCCAACGCGTGCACAGAGACAGGGAAATCGTGCACGCGTAAGGGAAATATTTATTTACTGATTATCAGTTAATTAAATATTTTTAACAACTAAATCAGGGAAATGCCTTTCTGGAACTCTTCGCGGGAAACGGACAATTTGCCGTTCATTTCCGACCGTTTGTTATAGACCGTCTTGATGGAGCAATGGAGAATCTGGGCAATCTGGGCGGAGTCGGAAATGCCCAGTTTGATCACCGCGAAAATCCGGAGTTCCATATTCAGTTTTTCGTCTTTCTTGAGGGAAATCCGGCACTCCGGACGGAGCAGGGCATTGAACTTCTCCACGAAGTACGGATAGATACCCAGGAAGGCGTCATCGAAGTGCGCATAGAGTTCCCGCAGTTCCTCCCCCGCTACGTCCTTGGAGGGATCCGTCAGGGCCAGGACATAGTCTTTATCGCCGCGACGCAGGCGGACGTTGATGCGGGAACGAAGGTTCTGCAGCCGGGCCATATTGGCCGAGTAGAGGTCGAAGAACCCCAGGATATAACTGTGGGCCACTTTGTTGGAGCGTTCCAACTGGGCGTTGAGCCGGCTGACCCTCCGGATATAGAGCACCAGGGCTGCCAGGACCAGGAAGATGAAGACAAACATCGCGCAGAGCAGCCAGAGCCCGTGGTTGATGATGCGCTTCTGGTGACGCAGCATCTCCACATACTCGTCATTGATGCGCATACTGACATTGAGTCCTTCCAGCAGGCGCGTGCGGCTTCCGTACTTGACCAGGGACCTATAATAATAGGTAGAAACGCGCTTGGCCACCGCCACTTCGTTGACGGAGACCAGGTAGAGTTCTATGAAACGGAGGGCAGCCGAGTTGCGGTTGGCATGGCAGATATCGGATATGGCCGCCTCAAAGAGGTATTCGACATGGTCCGAGAGCGGCCGATGCATATAGTTGCGGTATATCGCATTCCGGTCATACATCACCAGGGCATAGGAATCGGCGAAGCGGGATGAACCTACACGCTCCAGGCGAAGGTCGTTGATGCGCAGGGCTTCTTCCGTATTCCCGGCACGGCCGGAGCGTTTTTCCATTTCCCGAAGGTATTGCGCTGAAGCCGGGTCAAGGTAGGACAAGAGAGAATCGCTGTACTGCGCATAGCGCTTGGTGAACTCTAAACGGTAGGAAGAGCCCGGGGGATGTGTCATATACAGACTGTGGTACAGGCCGGACAGCTGGTTGTAGTAGTTGGCACGCCCTTCCCGTGAGAGGCGCTCAAACGGAATAGTTTCAATGACTTGGGCGGATTCGAGGAAGCAGCCCGCAGAATTGAGTTTCCCGGCCTTGGAAAGCATCGCACCGTAATAGAGGTCTTCCCGCCCCAGCAGAAGGGCCTCGGCGGCAGCATTTTCAAACCAGAGAATGGACGAATCCGCCACGAAGCCGGAATAGCCGCCGCCCAGGGACATACAGGCATCGTAACGCTCCTCCGAGGCAGGCAGCGTCCTGGCATATTCCTCCCTCATCGCAAGGAGCTTCTTTTGCTTGACTCCCTCGTAATAAGAGGCACTGTCAATCTTTAGCAGGAGCTCCTGAATCAGGGCCTGGGGTTCGGCGAAAAGGAGCAGCAGCGCTGCCAGCAGGGAGGAGAGATACATAGACTAAGCGTGGATGTAGCCGTCGTTCTTCATATTCCAGAGCGGAATCACCACCAGGCCGCCTATCACGGCGATACCCGCCATAATCAGGAAGAGGTTGCTCCAGAACGCATCGTGGAACAGGTTGGAAAGCAGTCCCACGCCAAAACCGGTGAAAATCGTGCTGACGTAACTCATCAGGCCGATCAGGCCGACGGCCGACGAGGCGGCTTTCTTGGTGACGTGATTCGAAGCAATCACGCCCAACAGGGCCTGCGGGCCGTAGAGAAAGAAGCCGGAGACGGCCAGAAGCACCAGCATCGCAATGGGATGGCCGCTGGGCAGCAGCCAGAGCCCCACGAGGCAGAGGGCGGTGATGGCCATCTCGATCACGCACATACGCTGCCCCTTGCTGGCAAGGAACTTATCCGTGAACCAGCCGGCGAAGATCATACCCGCGCAGCCGGCCACTTCGAAAATGGCGATGGTCCAGCCCGCCAGCTGCGGCGAGAGGGCGCTCTCCCCCTGCTGGAGGAACTTCGGGCCCCAGTCGAGCACGGCGAAACGCACGATATAGACGAAGAGGTCGCAGACCGCCAGGGCCCAGACCACAGGGTTGCCGAACACTTTCTTGCGGACGAACTTGCGGTATTCCGCGCTGGTATCGTTATCGTCCAGTTCGGTCTTGGTGCCTTCGAGTTCAGGCAGACCGACGGACGAAGGCGTATCGCGCAGGGTAATCAGGATGAAGAAGACGCCGAAAGTACCGATCAGCGCAGGAATCCAGAAGCACCACTGCCAGGCGCCCATATGCGAGGCGGCCTGGATGACGACCGGGTCGTCCACCGCGCGGCCAAGATTCGCGGCCACCTGTTCCACCGTCGCCGGATCACCCGCCAGATTGAGGCCCAGAGTGCCGATAATCGCACCGCAGAGCACGGAAACGATGCCCGCTCCGATGCTATGCGAGGTGTTCCAGATACTCATCTTGGTGGCCAGTTCCCGCGGGGGGACCCAGTGCACCATCAGGCGGTTGCAGGGCGCGAAGCCGCAGCCCTGGAAGACATTGTTGAGCACCAGCAGGACGGCGATAGTCCAGACCATCACGTTCACGAAGTCCGGGCCGGTAGGAGTCCCGGCAATCCAGGCACTGATCTTGGCGCTGAAGCCGAAGATATAGTTGAGGATCACGCAGATACCCAGTCCGATGATGAGGTGCCAGCGGGCGTTGGAACGGTCCGCGATAAAACCGTTGATGAACTTGGAGACGCCGTAAATCAGGCCGACCGCCGTGAGGATGGTACCCAGTTGCAGGTCGCCGATGCCGTATTCCGCCGCCAGGGCGGGCATCGCGAAGGAAAAATTCTTACGGACGAAATAGAAGATGGAATAGCCGATCATCGAGCAGATGATCACCCTCCACTGCCAATACTTGAAACTATGCTTCGTAGGTTTCATTGCGGAAAGGGATTAAAAATGATAGTGGCCGGAACCGACGCGGCGGAAGGCACCGTCCGGACAGGTGATGACGGCAATACAGCCGACGGGGACTTCCACGTCGATGCTCTTGAGCTGCTCTCCGTCCGCCGTCCATTTTACGCGGATCATCCCGTAAGGGGTCTTGTGCGAGGTTTCCAGCCAGGTCAGACCGCCGCCGGGATGCGGGTCCACGACAAAGGTACGGTAACCGGGATCGATCTCCCGCACACCGCCGGCCCAGCGGTACAGCCAATCGCCAATAGCGCCGTAAGAGTAGTGGTTGAAGGAATTCATCCCGTTCTCGGGAATGCTGCCGTCCGGCCCCATCGAATCCCAGCGCTCCCAGATGGTGGTGGCGCCCATCTTGACGGGATAGAGCCAGCTCGGGCAGGTCTCCTGCAGAAGCAGTCGCCAGGCGACATCGCTGTGGCCGTAACGCGAGAGTTCTTCGCAGATGTAGGGCGTTCCCAGGAAGCCGGTGGTAATATGGTCGTCGTAACGGGCGACATTGTCAGCCAGACGCCGGGCCGCCTGTTCGCGCAGGTTTTCGGGCAGCAAATCGAAGTGCAGGGCCAGGACATAGGCCGTCTGCGTGTCGGAACTGACGAGACCGGCCGGCGTGACGTATTCGTTCATGAAGGCCTCCTTGGCGAGCTTGCAGGCATCGGCATACTGGCGGCTTTCATAGTCCCTTCCCAGCAGCGCCGCGGTTTTGGCAACGATGTCGAGGCTGGCCGCGAAGAAGCATTGGGCGATGAGACTGCGCGAAGTGACGGCGGAAACGCCCTTGCGGTCATCCTTCTTGCTATAGAAAAGCCAGTCGCCGAAGGGCTGGTTCACATGGTTGAGGAGATAGCCCGGGGCGTTGGCCAGACAAGCATCTACCCAGGCCTTCATAGAGGGATATTGGGCTGCAAGGATGGAGAGGTCGCCGAACGCCTGGTAGTGCCGCCAGGGAATCAGAACAGCGCTGTCCGCCCAGCCCGCCGCAAAGTCGTGCGAGGTGGTCTGCGGATAGACGTCGGGGATGGTGCGCGGAACGCCGCCGCCGGGTTTCTGCTCGGCGGCAAGGTCCGCAAGCCATTTGCGGAAGAAGTTGGCGACATCGCCGTTCCAGCTGGCGGTGCGGAAGAAGACCTGCGCATCGCCGGTCCAGCCCAGGCGCTCGTCGCGTTGCGGGCAGTCGGTGGGAATATCGACGAAGTTGTCGCGGAAACCCCAGCAGATGTTGCTCTGGAGCTGATTGATCAGCGGGTTGGAGCAGGCGAAGCTGCCGGTTTCCTCGAAGGCGGAGCTGATGGCCACCGCTTCGAAGTCCCGCAGGTCCGGAGCAGTGTCCAGACCCTCCACCCGCAGGTAACGGAAGCCGTAGAAGGTGAGACTGGGCTCATAGACGCGCGATTTACCGTCCAGGAAGATATGGGTCTGCGCGCGTGCCTTGCGCAGGTTGGAGGTATAGAAGTTGCCTTCCTTGTCCAGCACTTCGGCGTGGGAGATGATGACCTCCTTCCCGGCAGGGCCGCTAAGCCGGACGCGTTCCCAGCCGACGATGTTCTGGCCAAAGTCCAGGATGTATTCGCCCTTGGGACTGACGAGCAGGCTGAGCGGTTTCAGGACGGCAAGGGGTTTTACCCCCTCCGCGATGCTGGGAACGAGGGTTTCCGTGCCGCCGCCGAGCACCTGGGAAGGCTGCCAGTCAAAGGGCTGGGTATAATCGAAGTCTTGTCCGTCGTAAATGGTTGCGAAGGTGACGGGGCCGGTCTTGGAGGTCTCCCAGTCGTGACCGGTGCAAAGCGTTTCCCGGCTACCGTCGGTGTAGGTGATTTCCAGTTGCAGGAGCAGGGCGATGTCGTCGCCATAACGGTAGCGTTTGTGCGGTTTCTGCCAGTTCATGCCGGAACCCCACCAGCCGGGGGCCACCGTGACACGGATTTCGTCCTGACGGCCGGATTTGAGGAGGTCCGTCACATCGTACATCCGGTATTGGAGACGGTTGAGGTAGGAGGTCCACCCGGGAGCCAGGTAATCGTCCCCCACCTTTACGCCACCGATCTGCGCTTCAAAGATGCCGTGGGCCGAAATGCAGGCGTAAGCGCTCTTGACGCCGCGCGAAGGGGTAAACTGACGGCGGAACCAGACGGGCGAGGGACGGTCTTCCGGAGTGCGGCCGCTCACGCCGATCCAGCGGGCTTTCCAGTTCTCTCCCAGGCCCATGACGAAGGAGGAAGAGACCGGTTTGCTGCTGAGCCGGTGATTGTCCGTCACCTTGACCGTCCAGCCGTAACGCACACCGGGGGCAAAGGGATAGGGCACGGTGACACCGGTGGATTCCGCGCCGTTACCGCGATAGGTGAACACCTTGCGGCCGGCCTCGGTAATCGTGATCTCCCAGGATCTCTGGAGGGTATTGATGACCGTAGAAGTAATCATCCAGCTGAAGACGGGTTTTCCTTCCACGCCCAGCGGCTCCACAAGTCCGTTCACCCGCAGGTCCTCCACGGCCGTTACGGCAGGCCCGCCCCAGAGTTGGAATGAGGCTGTGGCGCAACACAACAATACAAGCAGTCTTTTCATCTTCGAAACAAGCATATCTTAAAAATTATTGTCTGCGAAATCAAGCATCCACTTCCAGTCTTTGAAGAGGATGCCGTGGCCGGCATCTTTGGAACGCCAGGCATAGCCCAGATGTTTTCCGATGGCGGTAGAAGTGTTGGCGGCGGGACGCTCCACCTCCGGGAACGGAGCGGCATCCACGCCGAGCAGCGACCAGACGGGGGCCGCCGCCTTGACGGAAAGGTACTCCCCTTCCGGATCGAACCATTTATTATTATAGCCCAGCACCAGCAGCGGACGCGGTGCGATGCACGCGAGCAGCATATGCTGGTCGAAGGGCATTTCCTGCTCCCGCCCGGCCCAAAGGGCATATTGGGGCAGGAACCAGTTGGGATAGGTCGAGGTTTCCGAAGCAATCGTCTCCTTGCCTTCGAGGGGATGTTTGGTCAGCGGCGCACCGCCGCCACCCGTCTGCACCGGGGCCACGAGGGCGAAACGCTCGTCGCAGGCGGCAGCGATCAGGGCGGCCTTGCCCAGGCGCGAGCAGCCGGTCAGCAGGACGCGCGAGGCATCCAGCGCAGGCAGTTGCTCCACCAGGTCCATTCCCCGAAGGTAACCCCAGGCCCAGGCCGTCAGGGTTGTCGGGTTATCCGTCCGGGCAGGGTCCCGCGGCCCCCAGAGGTCAAAGACACGCTTGTAAGCGAGCGCCAGGGCATTGGGGTCCGTATCCGGATCGGGGGCAAAGTCCTCGTAATAGGCCGTCAGGAAGGCGTAGCCACGGCTCAGGAGATAACTGAGCGGAGTATAGTAACGTTTGTCGGGATTCATTTCCGCTCCCCTACCCAGAGGGACGCCGTTTTGACAGTCCGGCCCGAGAATCTGGGTATCCATCAGGAAAGAATCGTTCCCGTGGAAATTCTGCAGCAGGATAACGGGCAGCGGCCCGGAGGCGGCAGCGGGCCTGACCAGCAGCCAGACTACGCTGGGACCGGTCCTGTCCGCTTTGAACCACATCCGGTACTGCTCGCGGATGGCCTCCTGCGCCTGAACGCCGCTCTGCCCGGGAATGGTTGTCCTGCCCCGCTCCACCTGATCGAAGTAGATGGGCGAAGGGGCGGGCATACGGCCGTACATCTCGCTCTGGAACAGGTCCAGGATCTCGGCACGGCGCTGCGGCCACCGGGCGGGATCCTGCACATCCAGCAAATCGCCCGACCCGCCTTCATCAGGCGCCGGAAGGGGTTTGTTCTTGCAATGGAGCGGCAGCAAAAAGAGGCTGGCCGCGAGCAGGATCGTCAGTGCCTTGTTCATATTTTCTCTAGTAAAGGGCTTCCGGAAGCCGATGGCAGTTGTACTGGGACGCCATGGCCTCGCCGTAGGCACCGGCGCTGCGGATGGCGATGAAATCGCCGCGACGGCACTCGGACAGCGCTTCTTCGCGGGCAAAGACATCGGAACTTTCGCAAACGGGACCGACGACATCGTACAGGATCTCCGGACCGTCGGAACTGATATTTTCGACGCGATGGTAGGCGTGATACATCGCCGGACGCACCAGTTCGGTCATGCTGCCGTCGATGATGGCGAAGCGCTTGACCGTGCCTTCCTTGACGTAGAGTACGCGGGAGATCAGCGAGCCGCAGGGCGCGACGATGCTCCGGCCGGGCTCGAAATGCACGAGCTGCCCCGGTTCGGTATGCAGGAAACGGCGGAAGGTGCCCAGCCAGCCCTCGAAATCCGCGATGGGCAGATGGTTGGGATGGCGGTAGTTGATGCCCAGGCCGCCGCCCATGTTCAGGTCGCCCACGGGCAGGCCCTGCGAACGGAGTTCTTCGGTCAGGCTGTTGACGCGGTTGCAGAGCGCGACGAAATCGGACATATCCAGAATCTGGGAGCCGATGTGGAAGTGCAGGCCCTTGTATTCGATGCCGGGCAGTTCGAGCGCCGTGCGGATGACCGGGATCAGTTGTTCGTAGTTGATGCCGAACTTGTTTTCCGCCAGTCCGGTGGTAATGCCCGCGTGGGTGTGGGCACCGATGTCGGGATTGACCCGGAAACTCACCGGCGCACGTTTCCCGCGTTCGAGCGCAAGGTCGTTCAGTACGCGCAGTTCGGCTTCGGATTCCACGTTGAAGCGGGCGATGCCGGCCTCCAGGCCCAGAATCATCTCTTCATCGCTCTTCCCTACTCCGGCGAAAACGATGTCCGAAGCTTTGAAGCCCGCCTGCAGGGCCGCCTTGACCTCACCGCCGCTGACGCAGTCGGCACCGAGCCCGCGGGCTGCGATGCGCGAGAGGATGACGGGGTTGAAGTTCGCTTTCACCGCATAGTGGACGCGGTATTCCGGGGTCGGCGCAAGGGCCGCCTGAAGGGCGTCGAGCGTGCGGTCCAGCAGCTCGAGGTCATAATAGTAGAAGGGGGTGCGTACCGATTTGAAACGCTCGAGAGGAAACTGGCCCTTAATCATTGGCGAAGAGTTTGGCGCTCAGGGATTTGAGTGCTTTTTCCTTATCTTCTTCCCGGATCAGGAAGGAGATGTTGTAGTTGCTGCCGCCGTAGGAGACCATACGGACGGGGATGTCGCGCATGGCGTCCATCGCGCGGGATTCGAAGCCCACGTTCTCCCAGTCCATATCGCCCACGACGCAGACGATGCACATGCCGGTATCGACGCTGACGGAGCCGTACCGGTGCAGGTCGGAGACGATGCCGCTGAGGTTCGAGGTGTCGTCGATGGTCATCGAGACGCCGACCTCGGAGGTACAGATCATATCGATGGAGGTGCGGTAACTCTCGAAGATTTCAAAGACTTTGCGCAGGAAACCGTGCGCAAGGAGCATCCGCGAGGATTTGATCTTGATGGCAGTGATGTTGTCCTTGGCCGCAACGGCCTTGATGGAGCCGGGATCCGGGATGTTATTGATGACGGTGCCGGGGGCCGACGGGTCCATCGTATTGAGCAGACGCACCGGCACCCCCGCGAATTTGGCGGGCTGGATACAGGTGGGATGCAGGATCTTGGCGCCGAAGTAGCCCAGCTCGGCCGCCTCCTCGAAGTGCAGGTGGCGCACCGGACGGGTGCCGGGGACGACGCGCGGGTCGTTGTTGTGCATACCGTCGATATCGGTCCAGATCTGGATCTCTTCGGCAAGCACCGCCGCTCCGAGCAGGGAGGCGGTGTAATCCGAGCCGCCGCGCTTGAGGTTGTCCACCTCGCCCTGCGCATCGCGGCAGATGAAACCCTGGGTGATATAGACATCGGCGCCGGGATGCTCCGCGAGCGCCTTGTTGAAATGTTCCTTGATATAGACGGAATCCGGCTCGCCCTGCTCATCCTTTTTCATGAAATCGAGGGCCGGCAGCAGCACGGAGTTGAAACCCTGCTCGTTCAGGTAGGCGTTCACCATCCAGGTGGAAAGCATTTCCCCGCGTGCAACGAGTTCCTTTTCGGAAGCATCGGTGAAAATTTCCTTCCCCAGCCCTTCGATGAAGGCAAAGACGGAGTGTACATAGGCACGGGCCTCCTCCGCACTTTCCGCCTTGGCGTAGAGTTCGGCGATATGGCCGTAGTACTTCTGCTCGAGCTTGCGGGCGGCGTCGGTAGCGCTGTCAGTATTGCCTTTTTTGAGGTAGGAGGCGATTTCGAGGAGGGAATTGGTGGTGCCGGACATGGCAGAGAGGACGACGACATTGCCCTTTTCACGGGTAATCAGACCGGCTACGTCCTTCATTCTTTTGGCGGAGCCTACGGAGGTGCCGCCGAATTTCATCACTTTCATAGCTGCAAAGATAAAAAATTATCCTTATCTTTGGACTCATGGAAATCATTCTACTTTCCGGGGGGTCCGGGAAAAGGCTCTGGCCCCTCTCCAATGACGAACGTTCGAAGCAGTTCCTGCCCCTGCTGGAGAAGCCGGGAGGAGGTATGGAATCGATGGTGCAAAGGGTTGTGCGCCAGATCCGGGAGGCCGGTCTGAACGCCGGCATCACCCTCGCGACCAATGCGGCGCAGGAGCATATCATCCGGGAACAGCTCGGAGGCGATATCCCCATGGTGCTGGAACCCGAGCGGCGGGATACTTTCCCCGCCATCGCGCTCGCCTGCGCATATCTGTCGCTCGCGAAGGGCTGCAGCGACGACGAGCCGGTGGTCATCATGCCCTGCGACCCTTATACCGAAGCGGGCTATTTCCGCACGATCGGCAAGATGGCCGAAGCGGTGGAGATGGACGCGGCGCATCTGGTGCTGATGGGCATCAAGCCGACTTATCCTTCCTCGAAATATGGCTATATCGTGCCCGAAAAGGGCTGCGGCGAGTGCCTGAAGGTCCGTCGCTTTACGGAGAAGCCGACGGTGGAGATGGCCGTGGAGTTGCTCGATGACGGCGCGCTCTGGAACGGCGGCGTCTTTGCCTTCCGCCTGGGCTATCTGATGGAGATGGTGCGCCGCTATGTGGACGCTGCCGATTTTGCCGGCGTGCTGGCCCGCTACAGCGATTTCCCGAAGATCAGTTTCGATTACGAGGTGGCGGAGAAAGAGAGCTCCGTGGCGGTGATTCCCTTTGACGGGGAATGGAAGGACCTGGGCACCTGGAATACCCTGACGGACGAATTGTCCTCTCCCGTGACGGGCCGCGGCCTGCTCGGGGAAGAGAACGAGAACGTCAAGATCATCAACGAACTGGACATCCCCGTCTTTGCAGACGGGCTGAAGGATATCGTCATTGCCGTGTCGGCTGACGGGATCCTGGTCTGCCACCGCAAGCAGACGGAGAACCTGAAGAAATACGTCAGTAAACTGTAGGGACCGCGCATGATGAAACCCGGACGCTTCCTCTGCCTTCTGGCGCTGCTCTTCGCCTTTGTGCCCGCACGGGCGCAGATGCTGAGCGGCAAGGCCGTCGAATGGACGGTGGTGGCCGGAGAGCCGGATGCGGAGGGCATCTGTGAACTCGTCTTTACCGGAACGCCCGCCCCGATGTGGCACGGCTACGGTACCCGGAGCACCATCAATGCGACCACCCTTACGCTTACTTCCCTCGAGGGCTGCAAGGCGCAGGGGGCGCTGTATGACATCAGTCCTGCGGCCGACCCCGAGGAGGGCTTTTCCGCCCCCTTCCAACTGGGGGTGAAAGTCAAATTGACGGGCAAGGCCCCCGCCGTCAAAGGATACCTGACCTATACCGCCTGCAAGCAGGGGGTATGCGCCGTACCGGAGGATTGGGCGTTTTCGCTCGACCTGCCCCGCATATCGGCGGCAGCAAGTCCCGGCCGGAGCAGTTCAGGCGGCCTTTGGGCGCTAATTTTGGAGGCGATACTCTGGGGACTGGCGATGCTGCTTACGCCCTGCGTCTTCCCGATGGTGCCGATGACGGTGTCCTTTTTCCTGAAAAGCGCGGACTCCCCCGCCCGGGGACGCTTCCGCGCTTTTATGTACGGCGTCTTCATCGTGCTGCTGTATACGCTGCCGATCTGCGTCATCATCGGCGCGACGCGCCTGCTGGGCGGAGATGCCGTGACCGCCGATATCTTCAACTGGCTTTCGACGCACTGGCTGCCGAACCTCGTGTTCTTTGTCGTGTTCATGCTGTTCGCGGCTTCGTTTTTCGGAGCTTTCGAGATTACGCTGCCTTCATCGCTCGTCAATAAGAGCGACCGGCAGTCCGAGAAGGGCGGGCTCGGCGGCATTTTCTTTATGGCGCTGACCCTGGTGCTGGTGTCTTTTTCCTGCACGGGGCCCATCGTCGGATCGGTGCTGATCCGTTCCACGAGCGGGGAATTCTGGGCACCGATGGTGACGATGCTGGCGTTTTCCGTCGCCTTTGCGCTGCCGTTTACGCTGCTGGCGCTGTTTCCGTCGCTGCTGGGGAAGTTCAAGAGCGGTTCCTGGCTGGGCAGCGTGAAGATCGTGCTGGGCTTTGTCGAGCTGGCGCTGGGACTGAAGTTCCTCAGCGTCGCGGACCAGACCTATCATTGGGGCATCCTCGACCGCGAGGTATATCTTGCGATCTGGATTGTCGTTTTCTCGCTGCTGGGGCTTTATCTGCTCGGAAAATTGCGTTTTGCGCACGATGAGTTGGCGGACAAGCCGCTCTCGGTGCTGCGGCTGGCGCTTGCCATCGCCGTGTTTTCCTTTGTCGTGTATCTGGTGCCGGGAATGTGGGGCGCTCCGCTCAAGGCGCTGTCCGGCTATCTCCCGCCGATGCAGACGCAGGATTTCGTGCTGGGGGCTTCATCTGCGGATAGCGCTTCCAATGAGATTTCCGCCGAGGCGCCGCAGCTGGCGCTGCCCTATGGTCTTCGCGCGTATACCCGCGTCGAGGATGCGCTGGAGGTTTCCGCCCGCCTGGGGAAGCCGGTGTTCGTGGATATTACCGGGCACGGATGCGTGAACTGCCGGGAGATGGAGCAGCGGGTGTGGAGCGATCCGCGGGTGCTGCCGCTGCTGCGGAACAGGTACGTTCTGGTGGCCTTATATACGGATGACAAGACGGTGCTGCCGGAGCGCGAACGCGTTACGCTGCCGGGCGGCCAGGTGCTGCGTGATGTCGGACGGGTGAATGCCTATCTTGCACGGGAACGCTTTGGCGTGAATGCGCAGCCGACCTATATTTTATTGGGGACCGACGGGAGGCCGTTGCTTCCCCCGCGGGGCTACAACCTGGATGTGGACGGGTTTGTTGAATTTTTACAGAATGGATTGGATAAATACAATTTATAAGTTATATGGCATTTGCAGATTTTTTCAGGATGAGCCTTCCTTCCGAGCGGAAGGTGGCACCGGAGAAGGTGGACAAGACGTATAAGCGCATGCGGCTGCAGGCGTTTATCGCTGCGACCTTCGGTTATGCGTTGTATTATGTATGTCGCCTGTCGATGGGCGTGATGAAGCAGCCCATCATCGATGCGGGCCTGCTGAATGCTACGCAGTTGGGTATCATCGGCGCCTGTTTGTACTGGGCCTATGCAGCCGGGAAGTTCGTGAACGGCTTCCTCGCCGACAGTTCCAATATCAAGCGCTTCATGGCCGCGGGGCTCGTCGTGTCCGTGGCGATGAACTTCATCATGGGGCTGCTGGGCGTGAGCGCAATGAGCGGCAGTATCGCCAATTCGGCGCTCTTCGTCTGCTTTGCGATCTGCTGGGCGATTAACGGCTGGGCGCAGTCGATGGGTGCGCCGCCGGCCATCATTTCGCTTTCCCGCTGGTTCCCGCTGAAGGTCCGCGGCACTTATTATGGCTTTTTCAGTTCTTCGCACAATATCGGCGAAGGTCTGTCCTTCGTCACTGTCGGTGCCATCGTGGCCGCTTTTGGCTGGCGCTGGGGCTTTTTCGGTGCCGCGCTCGCCGGTGCCATCGGCATTGTGCTGATCCTCTTTTTCCTGCACGACGGTCCCGAGAGCAAGGGACTCCCGCCCATCGAGGTGTATTCCGGAGAGTTGACGGCAGAGGAGTATGAGGCGCATCACGCGGAACTGCTCAAGAAGGCCGGCGACGCAAGGGCTGCCCAGAAGGCCGAGACGAAGCAGTTGCAGAAGGCGGTCATCCAGAACCCGGGTGTGTGGATCCTGGCGCTGGCCAGTGCCTTTATGTATATGAGCCGCTATGCCATCAACGAATGGGGTGTGATTTTCCTGCAGGAAGCCAAGGGGTATAACCTGGGCGAAGCGGCAGGCATCATCGGCATCAACCCGATCTTCGGCATCATCGGTACGGTGGTGTCCGGATGGCTGTCCGACGTGGTGTTCAAGGGCGACCGCAAGTATCCTGCGTTCGTGGCCGGTATCCTGGAGGCTATCGCCCTGGCGCTGTTCCTCTATGGCGGACCGGAGCGCTGGGTGAATATCCTGGCCATGGTCCTGTTCGGCGTGGCGATCGGCGTGCTGATCAGTTTCCTCGGCGGACTGATGGCGGTCGACCTGGTGCCGCGCAAGGCGACGGGTGCCGCCCTCGGTATCGTCGGTATGGCGTCCTATGCGGCCGCTGGTCTGCAGAACGTCATCACTGGCTGGCTGCTGGACACGCACGCCACGGACGGCGTGCACGATTTCTCGCACGTCAGCATCTTCTGGCTCGGCGCCGCCATCATTTCCTTCTTGCTGCCGGTGCTGAACTGGCGCAGAAAGCAGCAGGTTATCTAGCCTGAGGCCCGCGCATTTAAATTTTTGCCACTAATAATGAAACGGGAGGGCCCCAGGGTCCCTCCCGTTTCACTTTTTACCCCATTTCTTAAACTTAGAGGGCCCTTCATCGCTGATAGTGCGAGCCGCTCCTTCGAGCTCGGCGCAGCGTCCCATCTGTAGCTGCCGGAGGGCGTATATTCCGGCAGCGGTGCCGATTATTTGTGTAAGAAAGGACTAAGTATTTCCATCTCGAATGATATTTATGTCCCAAGTTTTATTAAATTTGTGCTCGTACATAGGAAAGAGAAGATGAATATCACCCGGAACATGACGGATATGGACCTCTATTCTGAGCAGTTCGCGCGGGCAATTGGGCTATCTTATGAGGCTATTAGTGAATATTTTTTTGATGTACTATGAATAGAAAATCACTGTTTTTTATCGTTAACGCCCTTGCAATCGTTTTTTCGGTTGCACTGAATCTCAGTTGCACCCAAGCCCCGCAGGAACTGAAGGTCATGTCTTTCAATGTCCGGCTTTTCCCCGCGGATGACGGCGAGAATTCGTGGCCGATGCGCTGCAATGCCATTCCCGTAATGCTCCGCGAAACGGCGCCGGATGTCTTTGGCGTACAGGAAGCCTACCGCGAGCAATTGGATTTCATCACCGGCAACTGTCCCTGCTACGCTGAATTCGGCGTAGGACGTGACGATGGCTCCGACACCGGAGAACATATGTCCGTCTTCTATGACAAGACCAAACTCGAACTGCTGGACGGCGGAACCTGGTGGCTTTCCGAAACTCCGAAAGTGCCTTCCAAGGGCTGGGATGCCAAATATCCCCGCACCGCCACCTGGGCCCTGCTTAAACAGATCAAGGGAGGTCGGAAATTCTGGTTCGTCAACACCCATCTGGACCATCGTGGAGTACAGGCCCGCATCAACGGGCTCGCGATGATTATGGACAAGACCTCCGAATTGGATTCGTCAATCCCCCTTATCATTGTGGGTGATTTCAACGTAACTCCCAGCGACAGTTGCCTCGCAGAAATCGATATCCGAATGCAGAGTGCCCGCACGGCCGCGGCCAAGACCACCGATACCCCGTCTTTCAACGGATTCGGGAAATCAAGCGGGACGATTATCGATTACATCTATTTCAGCGGCTTCTCCGAGGCGGAAAGTTTCGAGGTCCTGTCGGAACCTTACGACAGCATTCCCTACATCTCCGATCACTATCCGATCGTCGCCACGCTGAAATTCTGATTCACCCCTGCCGGCCTTCGCTCGGAGCGGTCACGCCCCGAAGCGAGACGCCTGGCCCCGAGGAAAACCAACGGGCTACTTCGGGGCCATCTTGTAGAGGAAGGCTGTGATGATGGCGAAGATCACGTTGGGGAGCCAGAGGGCGATGAAGGGCGGCAAAGTGCCCGTGAAGACGAACATCTGGCTGAACTTCAAGAACAGGATATAGGAGAAACTCAGCGCGATGCCGACGGCGATATTCACGCCGATGCCCCCTCGTTTCTTGCGCGAGGAGAGCGACACGCCCATAATCGTCAGGATAAAGGCGGAGAAAGGCAGCGCATAACGCGTATGCTTCTCAATCTGTGCGAACATCACGTTCGCGTCACCGCGCATCTTCTGCGTTTCGATAAGTTCGTTGAGCCGCCGGTAGGAAAGTGACTCGACGGTCTTCTCGTTGTAGAAGAAATCGTCCAGCGTCAGTGCGATGACCGTATCCTTGGCCGCACCGCTGCTGACCCGGTCGCCAAGACCCGGACGATATTCGCGGATGAAATATTTCTTGAGATGCCACAGTCGCGCTGTCGAATCCCAGACCGCACTCTCGGCAGTAAGTTTCTTGACAATGCGGTTGCCCTCGATCTCTTCGAGCGTCATGTTGTAGGCCGTGTTGTTCCAGGCACTGAAAGAACTGACATACACGAAGTTGCCGGGCGCCAACTGATAATGGATATCCCTGCGCTTATAGGTATTGTGCCGCTTGACGTACTTCTGCTCGAACTTCAGCCTTTCGGCATTCGCCTGGGGGATCACGAAGAGATTGAGCCCCAGCGACAGCATGGCGATCAGGGCCGCTGACACGAAATACGGCACCATCATCCTGTGATAACTCACGCCGCCGGAAAGAATCGCGATGATCTCCGAATTCGCCGCCAGGCGCGAGGTGAAGAAAATCACCGTAATGAACACGAACAGCGGCGAGAACATGTTCATGAAGTACGGGATGAAGTTCAGGTAGTAGTCGAAGACCACGGCCTTGAGGGGCGCCTCGTTGGAAACGAAGTAGTCGATTTTCTCCGAGATGTCAAAGATGATGACGATGCCGATAATCAGCAACAGGGCAATGAAGAAGCTGAAAATGAACTTCTTCATGATATAAAGGTCAAGCAGTTTGGGCCGCAGTCTCATAGCCTTGCACTGATGCGTTTGACGGTTTCTTCCTTCCAGGCGGCGAAGTCGCCTGCCACGATATGTTCGCGTGCGGAGCGCACCAGATCCAGATAGAAGGCGAGGTTGTGTTCGCTCGCAATCATCGCCGCTGCCATTTCCCCGGCGATGAAAAGATGCCGCAGGTACGCGCGGGAATAAGTACTGTCCACGAAGGAACTGCCGGAGGGATCAAGCGGCGAAAAATCGTTCTCCCACTTGGCGTTGCGCATATTCATAATGCCGTTCCAGGTGAAGAGCATACCGTTCCGGGCATTGCGCGTGGGCATCACGCAATCGAACATATCCACTCCGCGGGCGATGCCTTCGAGCAGGTTCGCAGGAGTGCCGACGCCCATCAGGTAACGCGCACGGTCGGCGGGAAGCACCGGCTCCAACTCTTCCAGCACGCGGTACATCTCTTCCGTAGGCTCCCCTACCGCCAGTCCGCCGATGGCAATCCCGACCTGCGAGAACTGCGCGGCATGCCGGGCCGCTTCGACGCGAAGCTCCGTGTAGGTGCAGCCCTGCACGATCGGGAAAAAGGTCTGCTCATAGCCATAGAGCGGCTGCGTATCCGCAAATCGCTGCGCAAATCGCTCGAGCCAGCTTTTCGTCAGGTCGAGGCTTTTGCGGGCATAGGCGCGGGGCGCATCGCCGGGACAGCATTCATCGAGCGCCATACAGATATCGGCGCCGATGACGCGCTGCACCTCGACATTGTTTTCCGGGGTGAAAAGATGCTTCGAACCGTCGATATGGGAACTGAAACGGCAGCCTTCGGCGGTAAGCTTGCGAATCGGCGCCAGCGAAAAAATCTGGAATCCGCCGCTGTCGGTGAGGATGGGACGGTCCCAACTTTCGAAGCGATGCAGCCCGCCTGCTTTAAGCAGGATATCCAGCCCGGGCCGCAGGTACAGGTGATAAGTATTGCCGAGGATGATCTGCGCGCCGATATCCTCGCGAAGGTCGCGGTGATAGACGCCTTTCACGCTGCCGACGGTACCTACCGGCATAAAGATCGGGGTATGGATAGTGCCGTGGTCCGTTTCCAGAACGCCAGCGCGGGCGGCGGAATGCGGGTCTGTGGCCTGCAGCGAAAATTTCATCGCCCAAAGATAGTGAAAAGCGCGGAAAAACTTTTGCGTTTGGAGGAAAAGACGCAAAACAATAAAGAATCCTCGTAATTATTATTAATAGGAATAGGGACTTTTGCAGCAGAAAAATCAGTAAAACCACAAAAAGATGCAAAAAAAGACAGAAACTCAGGTTTACACCCCGCCGAAGATGCTGCTCTTCAGCGTTGAGGTGAAAAGCGCACTCACCACTTCTACTTACCAGAGCGAAGAAGCTTCGCTGGAAGATTATGAAGCCATCGATTTGTTTGAATAAAAATTTTACGATATGAAAAACTTTCGCATATTCGCTTTGATTGCCCTGGCAGTGGCCGCAGCGGCCTGTGCCAAGGAACAGCAGGAGACTGCCCCGGTCGGCCCCGTCGATCCGGAGAATCCCAACGTTATCGTATTTACGGCCGAAGCCCCGAGCAAGACTGCCACCACGAATGACCAGACCGTCACCTGGGTGGCGGGCGATGAAGTGAAGTTCGTCTGGGCAGGCGGTTCCGCTACGGCTAGCGCTTCCACTTCCGGCGCCACCACCACTTTCTCCGTGGAGGTGGGCGAAGGCATCACCGAGCTCTATGCCGTGTATCCCGCGTCCGCCGGCGGCAGCTACGTTGAAGGAAACGTGAACATCCACTTCAACGGAAGCCGTACCGACGGCTCTTTTGCCGCCAACGACTTCTGCGTGGCCAAAGCCGTCAAGACCGGCGATACCTGGAGCACCACCCTGGCCTTCAAGAACGTGGCCTGCCTGCTGAAGGTGGGCGTAACCGGAAGTGACATTACCAAGATTCAGGTGATGGGCGGACGTTCCACGGAAGAGGCGCAAGCCATTTCTGGCCTTCTCCCGGTAAGCATTGACAACGGCGTCGTGTCTATGGGCGCCGCCAGCGAAACCGGTGTCACGGTCAATATGGAAGTCTCCGGCCCTGGCGACTACTATATCCCCATCCTGCCGGGCGTTACGCTCAGCGACGGTTTCCGCATCGGCCGCTTCAAAGGAGAAGAACAACTCACTCCTTTCTTCTACAATGGCTCGTTTACTACCGCAAGAGGCAAGATCTACCAGCTCGGGGACATTGACGCCCACTCGGGGCAGTATTACGTCACCCCTTCCGGCGCCGGCACCAAAGCGGGTCAGAGCTGGAGCAACGCCATGGGCGTCACCGAATTCAAGGCCTTTGTAACCAATCAGGACAATCATTTCCTCCTGAAGGGATCGACCTTCCATTTCTCGGCTGATGAGTTCTCCTTCGGCGACGATTACCTGGTATTGAAATACCCGGATCACGGCAATGTCGCTTTCACCCTGGAGGGGACCTTCAATTCCGAGTCAAGCATGACCACCTTCGTAGGCCGTACCGCCACTTCCGGCACTACTGCCGGTGTGCTCTGGCCGCAGAATAACTCATACATCACCGTCAAGAACGTCAAATTTACGGGCACAAATGGTGCGTCCAATGCGTCTGCCATCCGTGTTAACAACAGTGCCAAGGAACTGAATCTGGACCACTGCATTTTCGATGGCAACCAGACTAGCGGAAACGGCAGCGGCATTTCCCTGCTCAACAGCGCCACCGTGAATATCAGCAACTGCGTATTCAAAAACGCGACCGGTGCCGGCGGAATCATCCACGTCAATCACGCCAGTGCGAACGTGAATATTGTGGACAGCGAAGCCAGCCATATCACCAAGAATGCCATTTATGCACAGTCCTTCAATACCTTTACCTGTACAAGGGTAACGTTCAGCGACAATAACGATAACGGCGAATACGGTGCCGCAGCGTACATTACCGGTGCCGGAACCATGACTTTCAACGACTGTGACTTTATCCGGAACCACTCCTCCGTCCAGGGCGGTGCCATCTGCATCAACGGAACCGCTGTTACCACCACTTTCACGGACTGTGAGTTCATTGACAACGATTGTGACCAAAGAGGCGGCGCCGTCATGATTGAAAATGCTAATGACAATACCACCTTTACCGGCGGCAAGTTCCAGGGGAATAACGCCAATGGTGCAGATAATACAAAGGCGGCAGGTGCAGCCATTTATTCCTTCGGATCTTTCAGCTGTACGGATGTGCTTTTCAAAGAAAATTACAACTATGTAGGGACAAACGAAATGTCTGGAGGCATTATTCGGTTGCAACAGTCCGAAAAAGTCGCATCCTTCGACGGCTGCGTTTTTGACGGCAACTATACGAATCGTGAGAATAGCAAGAATCCTCCCTGCGCTGCCATCGTCAACTGCCGTATAGGTGGTGTCAGCTATTATTTCAACGCCTGCGAATTCAAGGAGCATACATCCGGAACAGGTAATTCCGCAGGTGTTTACGGTGGTACGAGGGGAACGGTGTTCGCCACTTTGGCGGGCAGTA
>JAEEGL011985966.1_pt1 | contig 24411 bp, 11 predicted proteins | sample 9134231 | NCBI WGS metagenome assembly JAEEGL01 (sample SAMN16246548, study PRJNA631951) | gut metagenome | biome: gut microbiome; feature: rumen; material: fiber-attached | host: Bos | place: Iran: Karaj | collected 2018-10
AATATTAATTGGGGATTGGGGATTGGGGATTGGGGATTGGGGATTGGGGATTGGGGATTGGGGAGTGGGCCCAATCCCCAATCCCCAATCCCCAATCCCCAAAAAATTATTTTTTGATTTTGTGGTATATTTATAATATAATAAATTAAAATTTACTTAATTATTTGAATTTAAGAATCATAATCTAAAATTTTTTATAGATTTCATTTTTGAAAAAAATTATAATGATAATAAAGTTAATATATAATCTTTTGCAATATTTAGAAAATATTTCAAAAATCATAAAAGAGAATAACAATTAAATTATGAATCATAATAATTATGAAACTTTACTCCATATTTAAAAGTCTATATTAATTATAAGGGATTAATAGCACTAATTATTTTTTATTTCCTTGTTTAACCCTTTAATAATTTGAGAGTTATTTTTATTTTTATGCAATTTGAAAATTTTAATTTAACATAAAAACAATTTGAAAAGTTTATAATATTTGTTAAAAATTATAAGAAAATAAAATTAAATATTGAATTATTTTTTTTTATTATTATAATTTTGTTAATTTAATATTTCACTTATATAATTATAAAATATTTTAATTATTTAACAAGACTTTCATTATCTAACGGAAAGTTTGATTATAAATATTTTCTTTAATTCATTAGTTTATTAAAGTAAATATATTCTCTTTCATATATTTTTTCATTATTTAATTATTAATTGATTTTTGAAATAAAAATAAATGTAAAAAATTTTTTTTAAAATATATTACAAATAAAAATCAATAAAATTGAATATAAAGAAATTAATTATTTTTTATCTTCTTCAAATAAAGTTTTCAAAGTATCAGATTTCATAGAATCAAGAACATGACTTTCAAAATTTTTATTAGATTTTTCAGTAATAGGAGTTAAATCAACAATATTAGTATTAGGAGAAGCATATAAATCTCGACTTGAATTTTTATCATTATTATTTTGACTATTATCAGAAAGACTTTGAATATCAATAAAATTGTTTTTTTCTTTATCTCTACTTGAATTAGAATTTACATTATTATTTATTTCCAAGTTTTTTAAATTTATTGGAATTGGATTTTTAAAATTTATTAAATGCTCATTTTTTATTTTTTCTAATAATTTATAATGTAATTGATAATTTTGTTCTAAATTTATTTCATCATTACTTATATTATTATTTTCTTCATTTTCTAAATTATTATCTTTTAATATTTCTTTTTTTTTATTCGGATTTGTATTTAAAATTTTATTTTCTTCATTTGAATTATTATTTTCTATTATATTATCAAAAGAATTTAATTTATTTTTTGAAAGATTTTTTTCTTCTTCTTTTCCAATATTGAATTTTTTCCTTTTATAATAAATATTTTCTGAATATTTATTATTATTTTCTTTAAATAACTTTTCCCAATTTATAGGATGTTGTTTTTTATTTTTTTTTTCTTCTTCTTCTAAAATTTTTTGTTTCTTCAAATTTATTTTTTCCATTTCTTTCTTATATAATCTATTTACAACTTCATTACTTTTAACATTTTTTAAATTAAGATTAATTTTTTCAATATATTGATTATCTTTTTCTTCTTTAATATATAATAATTTTTTTTTATTTTCAATAGCTTTATTAATTCTTTGTTGAAAAGGAATTGAAACAATATAATCTGGGTTTTCATTTATTTCTGGAATAAAAGTAAATTCTTCTCTGGCTTTCCTTATATTATCTATATTTTTTTTTTTTAATATTTTGGCATCATTATATAATTTTTCATAATATAAAGGATCATTTATTGATTTTGAACGATTATTTTGTGGATTTGATAAAAACTTTTTTTCTAATTCATCATTTAAATATTGCAATTTTAAATTATCTAAATTTTCTTTTCTTACTTTTGCATCTTTATTTAATTGAATATATCTTGGAATATTATTATTATTATTTTCTATATTTTCATTTTTATTATTATTTAAATTATTATTCTTTTGTTTTGATTTATATTTATTTATTTTTGGCTTAAATGTACAATCTTGTTCTATTGCATTTATTTTATCTATTTTCATATTTATTATTTTTTCATTTATTTTTTCTAAATGTTTTGCTTCATTACCATAAAAATCATATGAATTATTATTTATTGTATTAAAAGTTTTATTAGTTAAAAAAGGAGAAGATATTTTTTTTTGGTTTGAATTATTTATAAAATTACTTTCATTATTAATATCAAGACATGAAACTATAATATTTGAACTTGAAGTTGGTCTACTTTTTTTTATTTCTATTTTATTATTATTTAAATTCTTTATAGGAATTTTAGATTGAATTTGTAAAGCTGGAGCATAAATTGTATAAGATTGAATATTATCATAATTATCATTTATATTATTTTTTTTTTTATTTATATTATTATTACTCATTTCTGTTTCATTTTCTATATTTTTTAATTGAGATGATACTCTTTCTGAACTTGCTTTTGTTGTTTGAATATTTTTATTATTAATATTATATAATTGTTTTTGAAATAATTGTCTTTGAGATAAATTAATATTTCCGTATGATATATTTTTTTTGTTTTTAATCTCGTTTTTTTCTGTTTCTAAAAATTCATAATTTTCTATTTCTAAATTAGGAAAAATTTGCTTTTTAAAATTTTGATTCTTCTGATTAATAAAATTATTTGATTGATAAGAATTATTATTATTGATTTTTATTTTCTGATTTTTTGGATTATTAATATAAGAAACTAAATTAAATAGAAAGAAATAAAAAATATTTTTCAATTTAAAATAAAATAAATTTTTTATTTCTTTCAAAGATTTATATCTAGAAATTAATTGATGATTATTATAAGAAATTAAAGTTCTTTTAATATAATCAAATAAAGTTTTATCATCTTCAGAAATTAATTTCATATAAGAAAAAAGAGCAATTTTTAAAAATTCATTTTCATCTTTATTTTGAGATGTTCTAACAACATCAGAATAAATATTTAAGAAAGTATTAATATTATCATAATCAATCAATCCTATTTCATTAAAATATTCACAAAATTTTATTGAATTTGGTAAAGGTACATTTGATGATTCCATTATTTATAATTTAAATTTTCATTTAAATTTTTATATTTTAAATTTAGAAAAAATAAAAATAATAAAAAATTATATATGTCACAAAATAATAATAATATATTATCAAATAACAATTTTTATTATCTATCTAAATTATCAATAAAACAAATATTTAAATAAAAAGAAAATAATAAAATAAAGTAAAAATCATATTTTTTTAATTTTCTGTTTTTTTTTTTACAATTCTCTTATTCCATTCTTCTAAATTTTTTTTAACATTATTAACATAAAACAAAATATCTTCATTAGGGAAACTATGATATAAAATTTCAAAAGTAGGTAGAATAATTCCTTTAATAAAACCAACTTGACTAGTAGGAGTATCAGCACAATTTCTATCACATAAGAAACCAACTTGCATATTTTTTACTTTTTCTTCATCACCTTCTCTCCAAAATTCTTCATTTATTAAATTAGTCCATTTAAAACTAATTTCAAAATCTTTTGAACAATGACTAATATCTGCAGTATGAACAAGAAAATTCATTACTTCTTGTTGTTCAATCATACTATAATTATTATTATTATTATTCTCATCATTATTTTCTTCTCCATTTTTTTTTATAATAAAATTCTTCATTAATGAACATACTTTAGCATGATTTTGCATATCAGTGGCTAAGATTATACTTATTATTCTTTTCCTTACTAATCTATAATCTTCTAATTGTAAATTATCAAAAATATTTGTTTTATCTTTATTATTTGTTATTATTTGAAACATTTGGGCTATATGAAAATTTTCTAAAACATGAATATCATTGTAATTAATAGCAATATTATTTGATGATCTAATTAAATAATCATTTGAATAACCAGGATGAGATAAATCATGTGCAATTGAAGCTAAACCTAAACTTAAAATATCTAAATAATTTAATTTAATTTGACTTATTACATTTGTTTTAAATGTATATATATATACAGTTTGTAATACATCTAATGCATGTCTTTCATTATGATATATTGCTGTTGATGATGAATATTTTTCATATATTATTGTTAAGAAATTTTTTAATATGTTTTCTTTTATTATTTTCAATTTATCAAATTGTTCCATTAATAAAAAAGAGCCTTTTAAGAAATTTGATTGTTTTTTTATTTCTGGATAATATTTAAATATATTAAAGTGAATGTCAAATAATTCCTTGTCTATAGAATTACTTGGTGAATTTAATGAAAAATTAACTTTTTTATTTTTTCTTATTGGAGAATTATTTTTATTTATTTTACTAATAACATTTAAATTTGCAATATGATGAGAATTATCTTCATCATCACTTATAAAATCTTCAAATACTTTTTCTTTATCATTACTTTCACTTTCACTTTCGCTTTCACTATCACTTTCACTAAAATTATTATTGTCATTAATATCTTTTTTATTTTTTTTAGAATGAGCATTTAAATGAAATTTATTTTTCATTTCTTTTGGAATTTCATTAAACTTTGAAGTTTGAAAACTTTTTCTTTGAACAGTAAATTTATTTTTTTTAGAATATTGTCTTAAATAACCAATAATATTTTGAATTTCTGGGTTTTGATTTTCATTTGAATAATTTTCATCTAAAGCTTGATATTTATATAATTTTTGACTACGAATTATATTTATTGCTATTTCTATATCATTTGCTAAATTTTTGTTCGTTTTTTTTAAGAAAATTAATACATTATGTAATATTTCCATTACTGTGTCAAATGGTGTTTTTAATGCTTCTTCTAATGCTTTGTCTTCTATGTAGTTGTTTGCAATTATTAATACACTGTTTCTTTTCTGTTTCATTGAAGGAAGGAGTTTCTGGGACATTTTTAAATTTTTTTTTATTTTTTTTTCTAGATTTTTTTTGAGAATATTTTTTTTTAATAATTTTATAAAGTTACATCATTTACTACAAAGGTTTTTTATTTATTTTTTTAAATATAGATATAAGTTAAATAACAGGAAAATAATAATATAAAAAAATCAAAAAATGATAAAAACAGTTAAAAAATATATTAAAAATAATTTAATTTTTTAATCACATAAAAGTTTTTTTTAAATAAAAAAAGAAAAAAAACCAAAAGTTAATCTTCATTTCTTTCATTATCACTTAAAATTTGAGAATCTATTTTATTAATCATATCTTTCATATTTTTAATCATTTCTCTACTAAAATCATCATTACTAGGATTAGTATTAAAATTATTATTAAAGGAATTTTTTTTAGGGAAAGAATATAAAGAATTATTAATATTAATATTAGCATCATTAATATTTCTTTCAATACTTAAAGAATAATCCTTTAAAGCAATTAAAGAACTTAATAAATTTTTAACTCTAGCATTTAATTCATTATTACTTAAAGTTAACATTTGAATTTTTTTTTCATATTCTGCTTTTAAAATTTCATTTTGATTTGTTATTTGTAAATTTAAAGAATTTAATCTATTAATTTCTTCTTGATGTGATTTTTCTTTTATTTCTAAAGTTTTCAATAAATCATTATATTTTTTATCTAATTTAAAACTTTCATTTTGATTATTTATTGTATTTTGTTTATATTGATTTAATTGATTTTGTAAATTAAATATTTGATCCATTGAATTTGTTTTATCATTTACTAAATTATTTCTTGCTTTATCTAAAAAAGTTAATTGCTTTTTTAATATATTTATTTCATTATTTAAATTCAATTTTTGATTATTTAAATCATTTTCTTTATCTATTAATTTTCTTTCTAAGTTATCTTTTTCTCCTTTTAAATTTTTAATAATATCATTTTTATTTTTTATTTCATTTTCACTTTCTTGAATAATTTTATTATATTCTTTTAAATTATCATTTAATTCATTTATTTGATTATCTTTAATAGTTAATTCTCGATTAGATAAATCTAAATCTTCTTTTAATTTATTTATTATTGTTTTATAAGTTGAAATATCATTTTTTGCACTTAATTGAGTAAAATTAAAATTATTTTGTAATTCTAAAAGTGTTTGAGCTAATTTATCATTTTCTCTTTCTTTATCATTATATTTTTTAGAAAATTCATAATCTTGATTTGAATTAATTTGATTTAAATCATCATATTTTTTTTTCATATTATTCAAATCAGATTTTAATTTTCCAATTTCTACTTTTAAATCTGTTATTTCATCTTCATATTCTCTTATTGTTATTCTATGATTTTTATCTATATTATTTAATTTATTTTTATGTAAATCTTCTCTTTGTTTTATTTCATTTTTTAATTGTTCTATTTGATTTTTATAAGAATTTATTTTTTTATTTAATTCTTCATTTTGTTTTAATAAAGTAGGAAACATTTTTAATTTAGGTTCATTTGATTCTAATTTATTTTTTAAACATAAATTACTTTCATTAAATAATTTAAATTTTTCAGAACTTTGTTCTATTATTTTTTGATATTCTGATATAATATTATTCTTATTATTTAAAGCTTCTAATAATTGAGATATTTCTATTTTTTTTCCATTTAATTCTGCTTCTAATTCATTATAATTTTTATTTAAGGAATTATATTCTACATATAAATTATCATGTACTGCAGATTTTATATTTTGCTCATGTGACATTTGCTCATAATTTTTTATTTTTCTTTGTAATTCTCTTATTTTATCATCCCGTAATTTTATCATCTCATCATTATTTATATATGTCTTTTGATTTGAGTAATTTTGATCTATTGGATTTATATTATAATTTAATGGATCTTCCATTTTTTTATTCTCTTTTTTAATTATTATATTTGTTTATTAAAATATAAAATATTTCTTTTATTTTATTTTTATTTAATTAATTTTAAAAATTTTCTAAATTTTCCCAAAATAAAAGAAAAAAATGACAGAAAAGCCAAAAACCCAAATTTACTATACATTAATAGTATATTTCCTTTCTTCTAAAACTCCAAAAGAAATAAAAATAAATATAGAATCTTTAAAAACATCCTTAGGTTTAAATGATTTATATTCATTTCTTTCTGATAAATTTGAGTATCAAATAAATCCAAAAAAAACAACAATTCAAATATTTCATATGGACACATGGTTGAATTTATTAGATATAAAATCATTTTTTTTTTTTATTTCAAGTGACATTTTACAAAATAAAAAAACAAAGATAAAAATATTAAAGAAGGCACATTTAGAAATAATAAATTATGATGAAGATATAATTCAAACAAATAAAACAAAAGATAAACCAATATTACCAAATAAGAAAATATCATGTTCAATATGTCATATATCATCATTAGATGAAAGTAAAATAGAAAGATTAGGAAAAATTTATGGTCCTTTTAAAAGTGGAAATAAAAATTATTATGCTCATTTTTTATGTGCTATTTGGTTACCTCAAGCATATATAAATTCCAAAAATAATAAATTTACTGGTGTTGGAAAAGAGATTAAAAGAGCAAGAAAAATTAAGTGCACTCTTTGTGGAAGAACTGGAGCTGGGATTGGATGCTTACTCAATGAAGAAAAAAAATGTGAAGAAAGTTATCATTATTTATGTGCTTTTGATGCTCAGTGTGAATTCAGTAAAAAAAGTTATGAAATTTTATGTAAAAGACATAAAGGCAAATATCAATTTCATCGAGGATTAAAAAATCATAAAAATATTAATGATAATAATAATAATAATAATAGTGATAATAATAATAATATTAATATTGATGATGATAATAGTAATATTATTAATAATGATAATGATGATTATGATATAAATGAAAATAATAATTTTGAAAGTGATGATTTTATTGGGAGGAAAAAATTAGGAGAAAAAATTAGATATGTTGATGAAGAAATATTAAAATGTGAATTTTGTAATATGAGTTGTGATCAAGATAAATTAATTGAATGTTCAAAATGTGGAAAAAATTATCATGAACAATGTGTTGGATTTAATAGTGATAATAATTTAATCAATGGAAATTTAAAAGTTATTGATGATGATGATGATGATGAAATTAAAAATGAATTTATTTGTCCTAATTGTAAAAATTTAGATAATAATAAAAAGGAAGATATTGAAAGTTTAGTTGATAAAAAATAAATTTTTTCTATTTGTTTTTAAATTTCTTTTTTTCTTTTTTACTTTTTTTACTTTTTTATTTTTTTATAAATTTATAAAATTGATAATATTTATTTTTTTATTTGAAAATTAAAAAAATATTATAAATCAAGTATTAAACTATGATTTTTTTTATTTTTTTTCATTAAATTCTTATTATTATTCTTTTCCCTAATAATAAAAATATAATCATTTTCATTATTAATATTTTCAATATCACTATTAACTTGTTTAAATTTTGGATTCCAATCTTTAATAATAAATTTATTATTAAAATATTTTTTTTTCATATTATAATTAAATCTTGAACTAGGAGAAATATGATAATATTCTTTTTTATTAAATTTACATAAATTATTATTTAAATTTCTAGGAGGTTTATTATTAATATTTCTTATATTTGAATCTTCTTTATTAAAGCCAATAATTGTTTTCATTTTTTGAATTTTTTTTTTCATTCCTAAATTATATCTTTCGGCGTCTTCAATATCAATTTGAGAAAGAGATTTATTTAAATTTAATCCTTCATTATTATGAATATCATTTAATGTTAATGATCTTATTAATACATTTATATTATTTATTGAATTTTCTTTCTTAAATATTTTTGAAAATTTTTTTTGATTTATGTTATTTGATGATTTATTATTTCTTAAATTTTCTTTATTTATTTTTGATTGATTTATTGTTAAATTATATTCAAATATTATATTATTGTTTTTCTTTGGGAAATAATTATTTGATGAGAATTTTCTTATATTAATATTTGGGTTATTTCTTAATTTATTTTGTTGCTTAAAAAGCATTTTTGTAAAATTCACATTTGCATCTTCTAATTTATTTTTATCATAAATAGAATCAGTTAATATATTCATTAATTTGTCTCTAAAAGTTGCCATTAAGAAAAAAAATTAACATAACAATAAAACTAATTTTTTTCAAAAAATAAATAAATTAATGTTTAAAAACAAATAAAAAAATAATTAAAAAACCTTAAATAAAAAATCTGTCAAAGATTAAAAAAAAATAAAAAAAATAACTAATTAAATTTTAATAACTTAAATGTCATCAAAATACATAAAGAAGCACACAATCCCAGAAGGATTTCCTGAAATATTAACAGAATTTACAAAAGAAATTCTCCGTAATCAACCTTTAGATTTAATAGATTTTGGATGTGAATATTTCAAATGTCTTGAAGAAGGTTTAATACTCGATTACCCTCATCGAGGACAAAAAATTCCATGTGACTTTAAAGTTTTTGTTCCTAAAATTCCAAGTTCAGTAAAAAGAAATTATTTCGAAGATGATAATAAAAAGTATACAGAAGAAAATAAATTAAGAATTCCTATTAATGGAGAGAGAATGCCAAGAGATAGTGGTGAAAGAATTCCCACTAATAAGAAATTTGATAAAACTGATGATACTGAAGAAATCAATCTTGTAGCACACAAAGATGTTGTTATTGATGAAGTTAATGATGAAAAAGAAGGTGAGAATATTCTCATGGAAGGTGGTGGAGTCATGATTGATGAAGTTGATGAAGAAGAGAACGTTCTTATGGAAGGCGGAGGAGTAATGATTGATGAAGTTGATGAAGAAGAGAACGTTCTTATGGAAGGCGGAGGAGTCATGATAGATGAAGTTGATGAAGAAGAAAATGTACTCATGGAAGGTGGTGGAGTTATGATTGATGAAGTTGATGAAGAAGAGAATGTTCTCATGGAAGGTGGTGGAGTTATGATTGATGAAGTTAATGAAGAAGATAATGTTCTCATGGAAGGTGGAGGAGTTATGATTGATGAAGTTGATGAAGAAGAGAGAGTGGAATTGAATGAAAAAGATGGAGTTGATCAAATTCAAGAAAGATTACTTGCTACTGGTTCTAATATTAATGAAATTAATCTTTCTACTCCTCCTCATACTTTAACTGATTTTAAACTTGATTTTTATGAAAATTGCATTGATTTCCCTGATAAAGAATCTCAATTAGAATCACTGAAACAGGATAATGAAGAAAGTGTTAATGCATATATTGAAAAAGTATTTCTACCAAATAAGAATTTAAATGATTTATTAATAGAGATTCAAAATGCATTAATGTGTTATTATGAAAATAAAGGAACAGAAAATGAAAGTAAATTCAACGAAATGGATAAATCAATAAGAGATAAATTAAATGAAATGAATTTACCAATATTACAAAGTGATTATAAGTCTAAAGAATTAAATGATGCAATAAATGATTTTAAATCATTTGATTATTATCCAAGAGCAACTCAATGTTATATGATAAAATTAGATAATCCACCTGAAGAAAATAATCAATATTTAGATGAATTTTGTTTCTTTTTATTAAATCATAAATTAAAAGATTTAGTTGAAAGAGATGATGCTAAAGACATAATAGAAAAATATCCATATATAAAAAAATATTTTGATAGAAATATTGAATTATTAGAACCAGAAATTTATTCATTTGTACTTAATAGTAAATATTATCCAGAAGATGAATTTTGTAATAATTTTTCTACATTTTCAGTTAGAAAAAGAGAATTATGTCAAAATTACTATAAATTACATAATATAAATAATGAAGATAAAGAAGTTTCAAAGTGTATTGCAAATATGGAAAATTGTCATTTTATATCAAGTCCAAGTCAAATAAATGCAAAATTAGATTCAATTAACTCAGAAAATGAAGATGAAATAAATATAACAGTTACAGAGAAATTACAAAAGAATTATAGTAAAATGTGGAATTTCATATCAAGAGTAACAAACACTCCAATTGAATTAATAGAACAATCATATTATGATTTTATGTCATATAAACCAATTGAAAGAGATATTATATTAAAATATTTAGCTTTAAATCCTGATTTTTCTGATATTCAACATAAATTATCTGAAGTGAAAATAAATCCTGATGATTCTAACTTTTATCATAAAATGAAAGAATTAAATATGGAAATTGAACATTCTCCTGAATTAAATTATAGAAATTTATGTATTTATAGAAATAAATTATTTGATATTCCTGAAAATACAAAAAATTATATTGATAAAATTGAAAATAATGAAGAAAGTTTAAATGATGAAGAATTATTTAAAGAATATATGAATTTAAGTCCTTTATCTAAAGATGGAATATATTATTATTTATTGATTAAAAATAAAGAAGATAATAGAGTAAGTAATTTATTAAAAGAAATTGAAATAGAAAAATTAAAAAGAGAAGCTGAAAGTTATAAAAATAGAGGAAAAACTTTAATAGAAAATTTCACTAATGATTCTGATGAATTTGTTGCTTATAATAAAGAATATAATAATTGGAAAAATAATAATGCTAAAAATTTAAATGAATTTTTCAATTCTGATAATAAAGATGATTATTTCAATAATAAATTAAATGATGAAGAACAAAAAGTCATTGTTGATATGTTACAAATTGAAAATATTATTGATGAAGAATATCCTTTAAAAGATAAAATTAAAGAATTTAAAAAAATTGTTAAAGAAAAAAAGAAAAGCTCAGGAAATTATGAAGGAATTGAATCTGATACTGATAAAGGATTTGAAGATGAAGAGGATTAAGTTGAAAGGGAAGAACAAGATTAAATTTGTTTTTATTGGTTTTTTAAAATTTTTTAAAAAGGAGAAAAATAAAATTAATTGAAATTTTTATTTTTTTTAAAAGATAAGGAAAAATATTTAAAGATTTTTTTTTTTTATTAAAAATTAAAATGAAGTATAAATATGAATAATATATATTAATTTAATTAAAAAGATTATTTAATTATCGGAATCAAGAATAACAGCAGAATCAGATAAATTATTTTCTAAAAATTCTTTATTTTCACCTTCTATTAATCTCCAATTTGTATTGTCAAATATATAATTATGAGACATTAACTCAAAAGTATATTTAATAATTTTATCATAATTATTTAAAAAATCATCAGTTTTAAAAATATCTTTCATATACTTTGTAAAATAAAATAAATCTAATTGAATTAATTTATTTTGAAAATGTTGAATAAGAGCAATAATAAATAAATAAATAAATTTCCATCCAAATATTATTATATAATCCCATATTTCAAATAAAATATTATCTTTTCTAAAATCTTTTGAAAATAAAGTTATTATCCAATTAACGGTAAAAAATTCATGATTAATTTTATTATTAACTAAGAAATTATTAAATAAAGGAAAATTATTTTCAATTAATTCTTTAATTAAATTTAATTTTTCAAGTAAATTATTATTAACACCAACAATTTTTTCAAATTTTAATTTTTTCATAATAATATCAAAATAAATAAAAACATCTTTTTCATTATTAAATTTTTTTAATAAAGTAGCAACAATATAATTTATTCCTTGAGCATATCCAATTTTATTGTTGTAAATAGAATATTTTACTAAAATATTAAATAATTTAATTGAATAATCAGAATTTTTTTTAAATAAAGGATCATCTGGAAAAGTTCTTGTTAAATCTTTTAATATTTCTTCTTTATATATAGAATTATTATTGTTTAATAAATTAATTTCTTCAAAATTTATTTTTGATGATTTATATAATTGATTCCATAATTTATTAATGTAATAATCTTTATTTTCACTTGAGAAATTTTTTTGAATTTTAAAATATAAAATATCCAAAGTTAAAGAAAGGAAAAAATGATTAACAAAAGATAAATTAAATATATCTTGAATAGTTAAAAAAGAGAATAAAAGGAAATTTTTTTCTTGTTGAAGGAAGAATAAATTTCTTAAATGATTAGAAATATAATTATTAGAATAAATTTGTTTAGTATATCTCATTGTTTTAGGAATTACATTTGATATATTTTCATCAGCAACAGAAATTTCAGAATAAGTAATATTATTTTTATTTTTATTTTCATATATTGTTTCTCCTGTATTTTCATCAGAAAATTTTCTTTCATAAAAATTTGGAATTACATCTTTTCTTTCTGTTGATAAATTTTCCTTTTTTTCTATTTCTTTTATTCTAAAATCTACACTTTTTATTATATTTATATCATAATCATTTTGTTCTTGATTTCCTCTTCTGAATAAATTTAATATTTTTTTTTGTACTGGAATATTATTTATTTTGTGATTTTCCTTATTTTTTACTTTTAAAGGTTTTATTATTTTATTTTTTTTTATTGAATTTTGTGATTTTTCTCTTATTATTAATTTATCTGGTTCTGTTGAACAATATAAATTTTTGTCTTTTATTAATTGGTTTTTTTTTTCTATTTTTGGTTTAATTTTTTTATTATTATTTATATTATTATTTGTATTATTATTTATATTATTATTATTTTTATTATTTATATTATTATTATTATTATTATTCAAAGAATTTTTTTTATTTAAATTTTTAGAAGAATTATTATTATCTTTTAATAATTTAATCAAATTTTTATTTTCTTCATTATTATTTGTTAAAGAACTATTATCATAATGATGATTATTTGCATTAAACATTATTTCTGAATTTGAATTATTTGAAGATGAATTTTGATAAGGTAATTTAGTAGTTTTTAAATTTCTATATATTATCATTTTATTTTGATAATCTTGTTCAAAATTATTTTTCTTTTTTATACTTTGGTTTGAATTTTGATTTTCTTCTTCTTTATTTTCTGAATTAGAAACAGAATTTTTATTATCTTTTAATTTATTCTTAAAATTACATTGACAATGATTTTGAAATAAGGTTAAAAAAGTATAACCATTTTGAATTTTTCTTTTAGATTTTAATTTACATATATTATTCTTTTTATCGGTTTGATTTACTTTTAAATTTGCTTTATGCAAATTTTCTTTTTTATCTAATTGAGTTAATAGTTTGATAAATGAAACTTTATTAGATGATATTGAACTATTATTTGTATTACTATTCATTGCTGAATGCTTCTTGGGACTATAATTATTTGTGTGTTTAAATTCAGAATTAATTATTTTTTGAAGATAAGGATATTGACTAAATTTACTTCCATTATTCATTATATTTTTATTTATTTAAAAATTAAAAAAAATTTATATATAAACTATAAATTAAAAATTTAAAATATTTAAAATAAATATATAACTTAAATTATGAATTTATTTAGATATTATGTTTTAAATAAACAAATAAATAAAGTTATATATAAATAAAATGAATAAAATAAATTTCTTTTTTTATAAAAAAAAATAGTATAAAAAATGAATAAAAAAAAATTATATTAAATATTTAAAAAAATGTCATTTGAAAAAACAAAAAGAAAAAAGGAAAAAATTTGGGAAATTTTATCAAAAAATGAATCAGAGAAAAATATATCATCAAGAAATGAGAGCAGAAGAAAATTAGAAATGAGAAATAAATCAAATCCTTCAATTCATAGAAAAATAATTCCAATATTTATTGATGAAGAAGTTAAAATTTATCAAAGAGAAGATATAATGCATAAATTTAATGTTTTTCAAAATGAAAGAAAGAAAAAATATTCTAAGAAAGAAATAGATAATATATTTGAAAATTTATTTCACAATAAAAATAGGAATTTTTCTTTAAAAAAAAAAGAAAAAGCAAAAAAAATAATTTCTTTAAAATCACCTTCTTTAAAAAAATATTTAATAACTTATCAAGATTTTGAAGGTAAAAATCAAAATGAATTTCCTAATATAAATCTATTAAATAATAATTTATTTCAATTTAATTCAAAATTAACTAAAAAAATAAATGATTTAAATGAAGAAGAAAATATTTATGATTCATTAGAAACAGAAGAAAGAATAATAAAAGGATTAGAAGATACATATTCTTTTTATAATAAAAACAAAAATATTGATAAAAGAAAAATTCATATTAATAAAATTTTTAAAAATCCTAAAATAACGGATATTGAATATTTTCATAAAGTTGATAAAGTTAAAAGAGCTCATTTTATGGATTTAAATCCAGATAATATTTTTTTTTCTAATTATCATAATAATAATACTTTAAATAATTCTATTAATAAATATAATGGGAATTCTTTTAATAATATTTATAATAATGATTATAAAAGCTTATTTAAGAGAAATAATACTAAATTAAATTTTTTTAATAATAATAAAAATATTTTTAAAAATAAATTAAATTATACTGAAAATAATAATAATAATAAGATTAATGTTTTTAAAAATAATATGAATAATACTATGGGAAGATTTAATTTTAATTCGAGTAATAATATAAATAATATTAAATTATTGAAATCTACTTCAGCTTTTAAATTCTTTAATAATAAATTATGTAATAAAAAAAATAAAGGAAATGAAATTAAAATATATGTTAAAAATATTATAAATTCTTTTAATACAATAAAATAAAAATATAAATTTAATTTTCAAAAAAAATAAAAAAAATATATTATAAAAAATAAAAAAAATATTTCACTTCTGAACATGAATAGAAAATATTTATAACATTCAAATAATAAAAAAAAATAAAAAATAAATAAATATTCTTGATGAAAAATGATGAAATAAAGTTATTTATAAAAGATGAGCCAACATTAAAAGAAAGATTTTTAATATTTATGAATTTATTAGTAACTAATCAATCAGAATCTCGAGTAGAATGTATATTATTTTTTGCATTTTTTTACCTTCAAACAATTTCTGGTTTTTTTACAGATAGAGTAAAATTATTAAATCCAAAAGAAAATATTTCAGATAATATTTTATTTTGTTTAGAAAAAATAATAAGATTTAAAGACACAATAAAAGGTAATAAAAATGATTTTGAATTATTTATTTATATTTGGGCAATTATACTTATATTATTTACTTTAATATTTATTTTTATTTTATATCAAACAAATAGAGATTCATTATATACTGCAAAATATTATTTTATCAATATTCTAATAAAAATATCTTATTATATATTATATAATATTATTCTTGATTTTTTTTCTACTTTCTTATGTTTTGGAGCTGAAAAAAGTGATATTGTAAAAGATTATTCTTGTAGTATAAGTGATCATATTGGAATTTTTTTAGTTTCTTTTATATCTACTTTATATTGTATTTTTATGGTTATTTTTCTTCAAACTTATTATATTGATTGCTTTTATTTATCTGTTAATTATTATTCTCAAATAGCTACTAAATATAATATTTTAATGGCTTTAAATGCTGTTTGTTTTTCTATTACTAAAAGCTTAATTAATCATTTAACTACTGAAGTTTTTTTAGTTCTTAATATTTTTATTAGTATTTATTTATTCTATTTTTATTATCGAAATATTATTTTTTATGATGAAATGACAAATAAAATTTGTGGTATTTTTCATATAGTATATATTTGGACACCAATATTTTTTTTCATAACAAAATATTTAGATATATCAGAATTAGGACTTTTATGGTTTTTAGCATCATTAATAGTAACATTTATATATTTTAATTTAAAGAATAAATTTGAAGATTGGATTTTTTGTCAACTTCCATATTATAAAATACAAAATATAAATTATTTATTATTTTATTTACGTTCAATAATAACAATGATAAACACAGGTTTAGAAAATCAAAAAATTAAAACTCGTTTAACTGGAATAATCCAAATACATATTTTAGAATGTCCAAATCCAAAATGTTTAACAAAAACAAAACAAAAACTTTATTTACCTTCAAAAAATGAATGGTCAGATAGAAGTAAACCTTTTATTACAGATTTTGTTTTTTTAAATAGTTTAATTGTTGCAATAATGAATTATTTCATTGCTTCAAATTTTTATTCGCCTGAATTATTAATTAATTTTTCTTATTATTATTTAGAAGTAATTGGTAATATTTCTCTTAGTATTTATTTTTTACATAAAGTAGAATTAATGAAAATGACTGCACAAGAACTTTTTACTTTAGAAAGATTGAAAATAATGATTTCTCAGAAATTAATAGAAAAATTAAAAAAGAAAAATGAGTATTGTTCAAATTTAGAAGATTTAAACACGACATTTTTTTATAAATATGATTTTAACAAAAGGAAATTTTACGAAGAAATAAATAAAGATTTAGAATTAACAGAAGATTTTTGGAAAATATTTTCAAAAAAAGAAAATAAGTCAATAATTGATTTTAATAATGTTTTTAAAATCTCAGAACAAATAATGATATCAAAATCAAATGTAGAGAAAATATGGAAAATATTATATTCTTTGTATTCAGGAATAAATGAAGTGTTTGATTTTTATTCTGATTATGTTGAACAAATAAATGATGATTCTTTTTTAAAAAGAGAATTAGAAAGTATTAAAAGAAAAAATGAAACAAGTTCTGATTCAATTAATCAAAATTATTATAATTTAATGTTTAAATCTGAAACTGGAATTTGTATTTGTAATGGTGATAATGGAAAAGAAGGTTTAATTGAAAAAGTAAATTTAGAATTTGAAAAAATTTTTAAATTTACTAATAATGAATTAATTGGAAAAGATATTTCTATTTTAATGCCTAAAATTTTTTCAAATCAACATAAAGAATTTATGCAAAATTATATTAATATTGGAGAAAAAATTATTATTGATACTAAAGAATATTTCTCTTTTGCTAAAGATAAAAATAATTCTATTATATTTATTAGATTATATGTTAAATTATTCCCTGTTTTAAATAATAGTGTTTTTTTTATTGGAATGATTTTACCAGAAAAAATTGATGATTTAATTTTTATTGATTCTAATTTTATTATTCAAGGAATGTCAAAGAAAATTCAAGAAAGATTAAAATTAAAAAATAAAATGTTCTTTAATGATAATGATATTCCTTTTTATATGATTTGTAAAAATTTTGTTAATTTTTATAAAATTTTTATGAAAGGAAATAAACAACAAATTTCAGATGATAATAATAATAATGAACAAAGTGATAGTATTATTTTAAGTCAAACTATTATTTATGATAAAGATGAATTATGTATTGAAGATGAAGAAAAAGAAAATCAAGAAAATAATATTGAAATTAATGAAAATATTGAATTGGAATATGAAATTAAAATTCCTAATTTTATGATGGAATTTCAAAAAAATGCAAAAAGAGATTTAATTGCTAAAAATATTGCTCCTGAAACTATGATAGTTGAAAAAAGTAATTTAATTGATAATACTAGAATTAATATTAATTTCCATTATGATGAAGAAGAAATATTATTAATTCCAAAAGAAGAAAAAAGCTACTATGAAAAAATGAGTGATAAAAGTAATTTAAGTCAAAAAAGTTTTAAAAATAATAATGATAATAACAAAATAAATAATAATAATAATAATGATAATAATAAAAATAAAAAGAATAATAATAATAATAATGAGAATAAAAATAATAATGAAGATAATAAAAAAAATAATAATAAAGATAATAAAAATAATAATAATAATAATAAAAATAATAATAATAATAATAATAATTATAATATAGTAATAAATAAAGATTTAACACCAGATTATTCAGGGAAAAATAATATAACTCCAAATGGAATAACTCCAACTCCAAAGGATATTAAAAATAAACTTTCAATAAAATCTCGAAAATCAAATCAAAGTAATGCTAAAGTAAAATTTCATTCATCCTTAAGTAACAATTCAACATCTCCAGAAGGAATATTTAATCAAAAATTAAATTTATACAAAAAATTATTTAATTATAACAAATTTACAGATTTAGAAGAAATAATAGAAAATGACACAAGAGATTATAATACATTATCATATAAATTTAATTTTACTTTTAAAAAATATAATTATAGAAAAGATAAATTATGTTATGTAATAAGATGTGTAGATAATAAAAGTGAATTAGGTTTAAATAAATTAGATGATGATTCTCAAAATAATGAAGCAGGTAAAAAAATAATAAGTCAACAAAATAAATTATCATCATTAAAAAAGTGTTATGATATAAAAGCAGAAGAGAAAGAAAGAATAATAGAAAATATAAATAATTTTGGTGAATATTTTAATGATAATGAAGATTTCCAAAATATATTATTTAAAAATAAAGAACATATAAAAAAATATTCTCGTGTTCATGGTTCTCAAAAACAAAATACTGTTATGGATGATGAAAATGCTTCTCAAAGTTCTGCTCCTGGTTTTAATTCTGATTTATCTAAATTAAATAGAATTTTTGAAATTAGAGAAAATATATTAAAAAATAATAAAAGCTTAAATTCACTTTATTATATGTTGTTTACTGCTTTATCTTTTGTTTTTGGAGCTGGAATTTTTTCTTCTGTTTTTTTCATAATTTATAAAAAGATTGATAAAGATTTAAATAAATTAGATGAATTACAAAGTAATTATTATATTGTTCAAAATGATTTATTACAAATTATTTCTTCTAGTATTTCTTTAATTGCTTTAACTTTAAGTTTATATGAAGAAGATTATAAAATTTCATATAATTCATATATTAGTGATAAAGAAGAATATTTTAATTATTTATTTGAAAGTAGTATAAAATGGATTGATGATTCTACTTCAAAATTAAATTTAGTTGAAAGATTTTTTTGTGAATTTGGAGGTGCAAATTATTTTTGGGGAAGAATAAATACAACTTATCCTTTTATTTATTTTGAAGATAAAGAACCTTTTCCTATGACTTTAACTAGAAGTTTAATTGATTCTTCTGTTTTATTACATAATTTAAATTTAAGTAGAAATATTAGTAATTATAATCAAGATGAAAAAGATAAATTATATTTTTTAATTTTTGAAGCTATTTATAATAGTTATGATTATGTTATTCCTCTTTTATTAAATTCTAATATTAGATTACTTGATTATATTAAAAATAAAAATAATAAAAAAATAAATAGTGTATGGTATTTAAATGGGATTTATTTATTTTTTGTTTGTCTTTGCTTTATAATATATTTATGGCAATTAATGATAACAAATAATTTTATGGGTGAAGGACTAGAAAAATTAGTTAAAATTTCTCAAGAAAAAGTAAATGAAATGATAGAAAAAATAAAAGGATTTAAAGAAGTTTTAAAAATTCAAATTGAGAATGAAAATAATAATGGAATTGTGGAAGATAATAAATCAGAATCAATAGAAGAATCATCATCAAAAACATTATCAAAAAAATCAAATGAAAGTGAAAATACAAATATTCAAAAAATATCAAGTCAACAATCAACACCAATAAAAAGACAAGAAACAAATGATTTTAATTTAGATTTTAAAAAAAATAAAAAATTAAATTTACAAAATACTTCATATGTTCATTTAGCGTTAATATTTATAGTATGTACATCAGCATGTTTAGGATTATTTTTAATAAGTAAACGTTCAATAAATGATAATATTAAAATAATGGAAGTTCAAACTTATTTATATGGAAGATTTGCTTCTTCATCATGTCAAATGGTGAAATTAAAATGTACTTTATTAAAATGTAATGTTAATAATACTTTAGATTGTACTTCATTTATGAAAATAAAAGATTTATCTCATTCTTATTATTCTTCTTTAAGTAATTATCCTTTATTAAGAAATTTTTATAATAATTATTTTTTAATTGATGCTTGTGGAGCTTTATTTAATTTAGAAAGTGAAGATTATAATACTTGCTTAAAAAATCCTTTAGTTAATAATATTAATAATACTGATACTTTTATTGATATGTTAAATAATAAAATTAATAATATTTTATATGAACATGAAGCTTATATGAAATATGATGTTTATTTTAAATCTTTTTATCTTTTTTCTTCTTCTTTTTTCTCACTTGTTGAAAATATTCATTATGTTTTTGTTATTCCTGTTATTGAAAGATTAGATGATGTTATTTTACAATCTGTTAATGAAGAATTGAGAAATAATAAAAATATTGCTCTTTATATTATTAGTTTTTTAATTATTGCTATGGTTATTTTTATTATTTATGTTAAATTTTTTTTCCTCACAAAATTAGATTATTTTTTAAATATTTCTAAATGTATTGTTAAAATTATTCCTAGTACTATGATTTCAACTAATCCAGATTTGGAAAATTGGTTAGAAAGAATGAATAATAGAAAATAAATTTTTTTTTTGATATTATATTTTTTAAATATTATTTTTGGTGTTTTTATTATAAATTAGTATTATTTGTTTTATTAATTAAATGAGTTAATAATATAATATATTTATTATTTTTTAAATGTTTATTTTTTTTTGAATTTTAATTAATTATGGGAAATAATTTAGATACTCAAAAAATATCTTCTTTAATATTAGAGTTATCAGAAAGTTCAGATTTAAATGCTAAATTTTTAATAAACAATTTTAATAATTTAATTGAATTAACAGGAGGACAACATCAACCTTATCAACAAATAAAAGATTTATTTTTTGAATTAATAAAATCAAACCCAGAAAATTTTTCATATAATCATTTAGTTAATTTTGGTAATAATGTTTTACAATATATAACTTTAGAACAAAAAGAAAATTATTTAACTATAATTAAACCTTGTATTATTTTGTTATATATTATTGTTGAATCTTTATATGAAATTTTTAAAGATAATTTAAATATTAATTTTATTCAATCTATTCAAAATATTTCTTGGGATGTTTTAAAAACTATTTTTCCTTTTAATTTAATTTTATTTTGTATTGATACTATTTTAAATGAAGAAAAGCTAATTTTAAATGATAGTGAATTATATTTTAGTATTCTTTTTATTTCTTTTAGTATTTTATATCATTTAATTATTTTAAGTAACAATAAAAATAATGAACAATTAAAAATTGAAAATATTGATTTTTATAAATTTATTTTTTCTTCAAATTCTTTTTTAGAAAGAGAAAAATTTGAGAAATTTATTCAAATTATTTATTCTTCTTTTTTTAAAAATTTTATAAATATAATTAAACATAATATTGAAATAAATCTATTAATATCTCAAAGATATTTAAATATTCTTATTTCATTTATGATATATTTTTTAGAAGACATAAATCATTTAATTTTTAAAGATATTAAATCAGACGAACAAAATTTAAGTTTTTATTTTAAAAATCAAAACAATGAAATTTATTTTCAATTTCTTTCCAAATTAGATCAAAATTTACAAAAAATTCCTATTTTAATGATTGAAATGATTAATTATTATAATAAATATTATAATGAAATTACAATAAAGTCTATAATGTTAAATAATAGACTAATTAATGAATTTATTATTTTATTTTATCATAATTATGATTTATTAAATGATATTTTCAAAGATAAAGTACATTATTTATTTATTAAATTATTTAATATTATTCCAAATTTATTAGAAATTTCTTCTATTAAAGAATTTATTCCAACTTTATTAGAAAAATTAATGAGTAAAGAAAATAAAAATTTAAATGATTATATTTTATTTAATGATATAATAACTTCTGATAATTATAAAAAATTATCAATTGATTATGAAAATGATAAATTAACTCAAGAAGATTTTGGAAAGATTATAAATCATTTTTTAAACTCAATTGAAAATTTACAAAAGAATAATAATAATGAATATAAATCTGGAATGATAGTATATTCTTTAATTATTTTATATAATATTACTTTATTCCTTCATCAATATAATAGTCATTCAAATTTAATTAAATTATTTCATTTTCTTGAAATTGAAGTTGAAAAAGAAGATAAAGATATAATATCTAAATTTGTTATATTTTATTTTTGTATATTAATTATTATAAATTTATCAAATAATTTAGAAGAACATTCTCAATTTCATATGTTATTACTTAAAAATAATAAAATCATTGAGAATTTATATAATAAATTATCTATTTTATGTAATAGTTCAAATTCAAAGAAATTATTTCAAAAAATAAAAGAAAAAAAAAATATTATTGATGAATTAATAAATAGAATTATTAAGAAATTTAATGATGAAAAAACTGATTGGAGATTTAATCAAGATGTTGAAATTATAAGAATAATAAATAAAGTGATTTTTCTTCCTATAAATATAAAAAAAGAATTTATAAAAGTTAATAATTTCAATCAATTAAATATAGAAAAAGGAATAATTACATCTAATATAAAAAATAATATATATGATATAAGTACATTAAATGATGTATATAAATGAAATAAAAAAATAAATATTAAAAATAAAAAAGAAGAAAAAATAAAATTATTTAAAAAAAAAAAAGATTAAATTTTCTTCTTCACAATTTTTAACAAAAATTAAATTTTTATAAATTAATTATTATCTAAATTAAAAGAAGTATTTTCAATCTCTCTTTAATAAAAAAATTATTAATGTAAAAAATTCATTTTTTTCATTTAAGGTATATTATTCTTTTTTTTTTTGCTTTATCTTTTTTTTTTCTTTTTTTTTCTTTTTTAACTATAAATTTTTATATTATCTTTATAAATTTAAAAAATTCTTTTTTTAAATTATTATTAAAAAATAGAATAATTTCTCCCCATGAAAATAAAATTAATAAAAAAAATAAAAGAAAATGGAAATTTTATCATATCCTAAAATAGACATTCAAGATAATTCAGAAATAAATAAAACAGATTCTTTAAAAGAAGACGTTCACAAAATATTTATAGGGAAAAATCCAAATGAAGAAAATTTTCAATCTTTTAAAAATACATTTGGAGAAATAAAAACAGATCCAAAAATAATAGAAAGAGTATATTTAATAATGTGTGATTTAAATGAAATAGAAAAATCAATTCCTTTATGTAATAATATTGAAAAAAGAGAAATGTTACTTGATAGAGGATTATCCTTATCTCAATTATTAGAAAAATTAATTCAAAATTATAATATTACTTTAAATGATATTAAAAATGAGAATGGAAAAAATATTGCTAATCATTTTAATTTTGAAAAAACTGGAATTGTTTATCATAATAAAAAGGTGTTTATTAATAAAGAGTTATTAAATGAAAATTATTGGACTTCTAAAAAAATTGATAGATATGAAAAAACTGAAGAAAGAAAAAAAATTCCTATTGAATTTTGGTATCATTTAACTGATAAAAAATTTATTGGAGAATTAAAAAAATGTTATGATTTAAATAAAAAAGGAAATTTTATGGATAATTATAATTGGTTATTTAATCCACAAAATTCTTAAATTTTGTTATTTAGGTTATTTTAATTTTTTTATTTAAAAAATTTTTAAGGA
>JAEEGL017160707.1_pt1 | contig 24411 bp, 20 predicted proteins | sample 9134231 | NCBI WGS metagenome assembly JAEEGL01 (sample SAMN16246548, study PRJNA631951) | gut metagenome | biome: gut microbiome; feature: rumen; material: fiber-attached | host: Bos | place: Iran: Karaj | collected 2018-10
TGAGGGTGCACATGCCTAACAATAGGAGTTTCTACACAAAGACCATGTTCCTGACCGATGACCACAAGGCCATACGCCCCCTCTTTGAAGTGGAGCTGGGGAAAATTTGACGTTTGGGTGTCGCATTGACGAAGTCAGGAGACAGCTATTTAGATAAGAGATAATAGATAATAGATAAGGGGTGAATCTTGAAGAATGAAGGATTATGGAAGGAATGACATACTATATCGTACTGCTGTTATTGGTCATCATCGGCATTGTGGTGCTGAAGAAGGTGGCATCGTGTCTGATTAAGTCGATTGTCACCATCGTACTGATAGCAGTGGCTGTTGCCCTGTGGTGGCTGTACTTCAGATAAGCAGCAGCCCCACGGCCACACAGAGACCGTAGACGAACATGTTGCGGGCCGTCTCGCCCAGACACTCGTTCAGCTGGCGGCCTTCATGCATGCGGCGCATCTTCAGCCATGTGAAGAAGTGCAGCAGCAGGTACACCATCGGCAGTACGAAGGCCAGCACATGGCCAAACCACCAGAACACTACTCCTGCCAGACACGCTGCAATGCCTACGCCAAGGTACAGCCACTCGGAGGCCTCGCTGCCTAAGCGCACCACCAGTGTGCGCTTGCTGTCGCGCTGGTCAACGTCGCGGTCGCGATAGTTGTTGACGATAAGCAGCCCGTCGATGACCAGTCCGCAGGCCACGGAGGCGACAAACACCTGCCATGTGAGGGTGTGCAGCTGTACGTAGTAGGTACAGCATACTGGCACGATGCCGAAGAACACCAGCACCAGCACGTCGCCCAGTCCGAGATAGGACAGATGGGTGGTATAGAGGAAGCAGAAGACTATGCAGAGCATGCCGACGAGCAGCATCTCCAGTCCGCCATAGTAGATCAGCGGCAGTCCCACGATACATGCCAGCACGGTGGTTGTGGCTATGGCCTGCTTCATGGACGTCGGCGAGACCCAACCCTCGGAGCAGGCACGCGGCGGTCCAAGGCGCGAGGCAGGGTCGTCGTTGCCTTTGACGTAGTCGAAGAAGTCGTTGACGAAATTGGCATCCACCTGCATGATGAATGCAAAGAGCATGCACAGTGCGGCTGCTATCCAGCTGAAGACATCGCCGTCGTACTGACGGGCGTCGGTGTAGGCCAGTGCCAGGCCTATCATGACTGGCACGGCAGCGCCGCTGAGTGTCTTGGGGCGTGCAGCCAGCAGCCAGGCACGTGGGGAATCCTGTTTTAGTTCATAGTTCATAGTTCATAGTTCATAATTATGCTACGCCGTGGGTTATGTTCAATGTTCAATATTCAATGTTCAATGTTCAATGGTCAATGTTCGTAGTTTCCTCTGCGAAAATCTTGTCGAACACAGGGCGCATCCTGACGGGGGCTGCTATCAGCGTCCGCAACTCTGTCAGCTGACGCTCGTTCTCTGAGCCATGCAGCCACAGACGGATGTAGCCGTTGCTGCTGTACTTCTCGTCCATGTGTTCCATAAAGCGCCGCCAATGTCCATCGACGTCCAACTGCGGATAGTTGGAAAGCCCGAACTGGATGGTACGGCGTATGACGGTCTCCGGCGACAGGTCGCGGTCGGCTTCGGCGACAATCTTGCCGTAGATGCTGCGTGGCGACCTCGATGCAGAGGCGCGGTGGTCCTCGACGGCCTCCTTCATCAGCTGTAGCTGCTCTTTCGAGAACCAGCGTTTCAGACGGGCATCGGCCATCAGTATCTTTCCGCTTGTCAGGTGGTGGATGGCCCGTGGCCCTGAGAGCCCCAGGTCGTGATAGGCGGCTATGACGTATGCCATGTCGAGGTCGGCACCCGTCTGGCGTGCCAGGTCAAGCGAACGGCGTATCACCCTTGTTACATGCTCCATGTTGTGTGCCTTGTCGAATGCGGCATACTGTGGCAGTATCTGTGTCTCTACAAATTCCACTAAGTCGAGCGAAGCGGTGTTCATAGTTCACGATTTACAATTCATAATTCACAATTGACAATTCACAATTGACAATTCAACGTTCCATCATCAATTATAGAAGTTCCAGCTGACTCCGATACGGAAGATGCGGGTGTTTGTGGGGTAGTGTGGCACGAGGAAGTAACGCTTCGAGCCAGAGCCGGCATTGACGTGGCTCATGGCGGCAAAGAAGCGGGCGCGTTTCAGATGCAGGTTGGCATAGATGTCGACGAAGGGATAGCCGCCAAGCTCTATGCGGCTGTCGCTGTTCTTCTGGACGGCAAACGTGTTCAGCTGAGGCACGAAGTCGGGGGCTGCGTATTTGGTGAAATAGGTCATACAGCCGCCCAGCTCGACGTTCAGCACACGGGCGATGCGGAACTTCAGATAGAGGTTGGTGAACACGTTCAGCGTGGGCAGCGGCAGCACGTCCTTGCTGCTGGAGTTCTGATAGGTCAGTATGTTCTCCCAGTTGATGATGCCCCACCGCAGGTTCTGTATGAGCTGTAACGTCAGTACGTTGATGTTGCCCTTGTTCTGGTAGACGCCGGCGGTCATCGCCTTACGGCCTTCGCTGGTGGCTTCGTACGACATGCCGAAGTAGGTGTAGTTCTGTATCTCGTCGACGGCCACGCGAAGGCGGGTGTCAGTCTTCTCGTACGAGAAGTTGCCCTCGATGTGTGTGCGTGTCTCAGCAGACAGCGAATGGTCCCACCACAGGTGCTTGGAATGGAAACTCTCCATGAAGTCGACAGGCTTGTCACGGTAGAAGAAGGCACTGGCTGCCAGCCGCACCGTGTCGCCGAAGAGTGCAAAGTTGAGGTCGGTGGAGAAGTCGGCACGCAGCATGCCCTGGTCTCTGCCCGTCACTCCCAGCTCGGCCTGGAGGTTGAAGTGGAAGGTCTTGCCCTGCGTCTTCGACAGCCTGCCGCCGACGTTCAGGCCATAGTCGTTCCACGACTTCATGTGGTAGGTGTCAAGGCCCTCCGTGAGGTCGGGCATGCTGAACTTGCAGAACTGGTAGCTGACGTATCCCTTCAGGCCAGCCTTCATATACTTGTTGAAGCCTTCAAGCAGGGCGATGCCGAAGGTGTTCTTGATGCTGGTGAACTTGTATTTGTCGTAGATGCCTTCTCCCGTAGTACGCCCCTCGTCGTCGGCATCGTAGAAAGTGTCGGCATAATAGTCGGCAGGTGTCTCGTATGCCTGGTAGATGCGGTCGTAGTTCTCAATGTCGAGGGTATGGATGATGCTCGTCACAGGGACGTACTCCTTCTTCATTGTGGCATCGATGGAGTCCTGACGCTGCTGCTCTGCCAGCAGACTGTCCCTTGCCTGCTCACCTTCCACCTGGATGCGTGTGGAGTCGGCAGCTGCGGCAGGCTTGTCCTTGGCTGGCTCGTCACCAGCGATGCGGGCATCTGACGGACGGCCCTTGGGTGCCTTGCCAGCCGCGTCGTCCTTGTCGCGCCTGCTGCTGTCGGGACGTCCGCGCAGCTTGTCCTTACCACCTCCCTGTTTCTCGCGCTGGGCCTTCTGCTTGGCCGACGAAGCGGCAAACTGGCGCGCCTTGATCTCCTCGTCGGTCATCTTCACCTTTCGGTAGAAGCCGATGTTATAGCGGTGTGTAAAGAACAGGTTCTGCGAGTTGTTGCGGTTCCAGTTACGTGAAAGCACTGTGGGAATCTCGTCCTCCGAGTACTGGCTCTCCTCCAGTTCAGGGTGTGTGATGTAGTTGTCGTTAGTGATGCCGCCGTTCTCTGTTGCCTTGCGGTGGTAGGCCGTACCCAGCAGGTGCATCTGGTAGCGGTCGCCACGGTAGCTGGCAAACAGCGAGGCGCGGAAGTGGGAGTTGCTCTGGTTCTGGTAGTAGCCGGTGGCATAGTGGTAGTCCAGATCGAAACCCATGCCGAGACGCTTGCCGGCATTGACGGCGAACTTGGCACGGAAGTGGTCCTCGCCGTGCTGCTTGTCGCCACAGTTCTCGTAGCTTAGATTGGTATAGGGCGACAGCGTGTTGATGAAGTGGAAGTCCTCCGGCTCGTATGTTGTGTAGCTGTAAGCATCGGTGAAGAAGAAGTCGCTCGCCTGAGGACGGTCGATAAAGATTCGGCTCAGGCGTGCCGTGTAGTTGTTGCCAAGCGTATTGTACTCGCCGTAAAGACCGGTGGCATAGATGCTGTTCTGATACAGGTGGGGCATCGTGTCAAGCTCCACTGGCGTGATGTCGCCCAGCTCACGGTCAACCGTCCACGCCCACACACCCTTCGGCACCTCCTTGTTGGAGTTGGTGGAGTCTTTGCGATTGGGGTTGAAGTTCTTGATTTCGCTGCGCCGGGTGACATTGCCGTCGGCATCCATTTCATTATACTCTTGTGCCTGCACATCCGTCGACGTGCAGACAGCCAGCAGCAGAGCCGTCAGTATGCCTTTAAGCGTCTTCATCTTTACGTTTCATCATTCTCAGTGCAGACTCTGTGAACTTGACCAGCATTGCAGCCATAATAATATAAGTACCTGTTAGGTGGTCGCCCTTGTAGTACAGGTACATACCGATGATGGCAGCAATGATGAAAATCGTGTTGAGCCAGTTGCGCAAGAGGCGAATATTCATTTCAGCAGTGATTCAATTTTGTTGAATATGAAGTCTACTCGGTCAACTGTCTTCCTGCGGAACTTGCCGCTTATCGGCAACAGTCGGGTGTTCTTCTTGTTGACTGCCTCCTCGTCGGTAATCCACTCCTCGGCCTTCCAGCGTTGTGGAGTCCTGTTCTCCTCGTAGAGATAGTGGATGCGACTGATGGACATGTCGGCACTACCATCGGCACACTTGACCTCGATGACGTAGTAGAGTCTCGTGCGGTCGAGGTAGAATGCCGACGACTTGAACACGAGCCACTCTTCGTAGCTGGCTCCCAAGTGGTGTGCGGCCTTGTCCTGGAACCCCACACGGCTGCTCTCCATCTGGTTCGACTCGGTGGTCATCTTCTCCAGGTAGCCGTTGATGATGTCGTATATCTGGTCGGCCGACTTACCTGGCGCGTTGAAGTGCTTACTGAATACCACCTTGCCGTCGACGACGGGTACAGCACCCTTCAGGTACTTCGCATCGCGGTTCACCTTCACCTTCTCCTGCTTCTTTTCCACTTCGGGGCGTTCCCAGGAATTGTCCTGTGCATACATGGCCAGTGGCAGCCATGCCATCAACAGTATCATGTACTTTTTCATCTTTCCTTGTTTTTGTTTGAAAACCTTATATGTCACTATGACCTTGCAAAATTACAAATATATTTTGTCATTAAGCTATCAGTAGGATTTTTTTAATTCTAAATTTTTAATTTTTAATCTTATTTAAGTTCCAGCTCCTTCTGTAGCCGTATGATTTCGTCACGATACTGTGCAGCCTGTAGGAAGTCGAGATTCTTGGCGGCCTCTTTCATCAGGCGAGTCGTCTCAGCAATGCTTTTTTCCAGCTGTGGCCTTGTCATGCGCTCGACTATCGGATCAGCGGCAAAGGTTGCCTCGCTGGGACCAATGTAGGCAGTCGTTGCTTTCGTGCCGCCGTCGTCCTCGGTGCCAGGCTGGTGCAGGTCGCTCTGTCTGAGTGACTTCTCTATCTGCTTGGGCGTGATGCCGTGCTCGTCGTTGTAGTGCTGCTGCTTCATGCGGCGACGAAGCGTCTCGTCGATGGTCAGCTGCATGGAGGCAGTGATGGTGTCGGCATACATGATGACCTCACCGTTGACGTTACGGGCGGCACGGCCTGCCGTCTGCGTCAGCGAGCGGTGGCTCCTGAGGAATCCTTCCTTGTCGGCATCGAGTATGGCCACCAGCGACACTTCAGGCAGGTCAAGTCCCTCGCGTAGCAGGTTGACGCCCACTAGCACGTCGAATGTTCCGTTGCGCAGGTTCTCCAGTATCTTGATACGTTCCAGCGTGGTCACCTCGCTGTGGATATAGGCAGTCTGTATACCGTGGTTTAGCAGGTACTCCGACAGTTCCTCAGCCATTCGCTTGGTGAGTGTGGTAACCAGCACACGCTCTTTTCGCTCGATGCGCTGCTGGATTTCCTCCATCAGGTCGTCTATCTGGTTCTCCGTCGGCCGGACGACGATTTCAGGGTCTAACAGTCCTGTGGGACGGATGAGCTGCTCGACGACGATGCCCTCGGCCTCTCTCAGCTCGTAGTCGGCAGGAGTGGCAGACACGTAGATCACCTGGTTGGTCATCTGGTTGAACTCGTCGAATGTCAGCGGGCGGTTGTCGAAGGCGGCAGGCAGACGGAAACCGTATTCCACCAGGTTGGTCTTCCTGGCGCGGTCGCCACCCCACATGGCTCCTATCTGCGGCACGGAAACGTGGCTCTCGTCGATAAACATCAGGAAATCCTTGGGAAAGAAATCGAGCAGACAGTAGGGACGCTCGCCAGACTGTCGACCGTCGAAGTAGCGTGAGTAGTTCTCAATACCTGAGCAGTGACCCAGCTCCTTGATCATTTCCATGTCGTACTCCACGCGCTCCTTGATGCGCTGCGCCTTGATGGCATCTCCCAACTCCTCGAAGTAGGCTATCTGCTTCACCAGGTCGTCCTGTATGTGGCGAATGGCGATGTTTGTCTGCTCCTGCGTCGTCATGAAGAGGTTGGCAGGATATAATTTATATTCCTCGAAGGTAGCCAGCCGGTCCATCGTGACGCTGTCCAGTTCCTCGATGCGGTCTATCTCGTCGTCCCAGAAAGTGACGCGCAACACCGCCTCGCTGTAAGCCATCGCAATGTCGATGGTGTCGCCCTTGACGCGGAAGCAGCCACGCTTCAGTTCAATGTCGTTGCGGACATAAAGCGCAGCCACCAATTTTCTTAACAAAGCATTGCGCTCGATAATATGTCCACAATGTATCTCGATGATGTTCTCGTTCAGTGCCATCGGACTTCCCATGCCGTATATACATGAAATGGAAGATATAACGATGACATCCTTTCTTCCTGACATCAAGCTGCTTACCGCACGAAGGCGAAGGCGGTCAATCTCTTCGTTGATGGCTAAGTCCTTCTCAATGTACGTGTCTGTCGACGGCAGATAAGCCTCAGGCTGGTAGTAGTCATAATAGCTGACATAATACTCGATGGCGTTCTCAGGAAAGAACTCGCGCATCTCTTCATACAGCTGGGCAGCCAACGTCTTGTTGTGCGATAGGATAAGCGTAGGTCGATTGATGTTGGCAATGACGTTGGCCATCGTGAATGTCTTGCCAGAGCCCGTGACGCCCAGCAGCACCTGGGCGTGGTCGCCCCGCTCAACACCGTCGGTCAGCTGTCGGATAGCCTCCGGCTGATCGCCCGTCGGCATGTATTTTGATGTAAGATGAAACTTCATATCGTGCAAAGTTACGAAATATGCGAGAGAAACACAAGGAAAGTACGAAATAAATCATAATAAAATGCCTGAAACACTAATTTTTATCAAAAAACTATTGCTTTTAATTAGAAAATGTGTAATTTTGCACGTCAAAATCGAAAATAGATGATAAAAAAGACTGTTCTGATGTTCTGCATGGCTGCCCTGTTGACGGGCTGTGCCTCAGATTTCACACGCGTATATAAGTCAGGCGACAACGCTTACAGGTATGAGCAAGCCAAGGAGTGCTTTGCCATGGGAAAGTTCCAGAATGCAGCCACGCTGTTGCAGGAGCTTGTGACCGTACAGAAGGGTCGTGCCAACGGTGAGGAGAGTCTCTACCTGTTGGGAATGGCACAATACTGCAACCGTGACTACGAAGCTGCGAGTGCTACGTTCCGTAAGTATTTCCAGAGTTACCCCAAGGGTATTTTCGCTGAACAGGCATGCTACTACATCGGCCAGTCTCTTTTTCAGGATGCTCCAGAGCCGAGACTTGACCAGTCGCCTACGGTAGGTGCCATCAATGCCTACCAGAACTTCCTGGACTATTACCCAGACTCCCAGTTGCGTGAGTCTGCCCAGCGCAAACTCTTCCAACTGCAGGACAATCTTGTTCGCAAGGAGTTGCTTTCGGCCAAGTTGTACTACAACCTTGGTGGCTACTTCGGCAATATTAATGCCAACAACGAGTCGAACTACGAGGCTTGTATCATCACCGCGCAGAACGCCTTGAAGGAATATCCCTATACCGACCTGCGTGAGGACTTCTCTGCCTTGATTATGAAGAGCAAGTACTATTTGGCACACAACAGCTCCGACGAGAAAAAGGTTGAGCGTTATCGCGATGCCGAGGACGAGTGCTACGGCTTTATCAACGAGTTCCCCGACTCCAAGGATGTGCAGACTGCCCGCAAGTTCATAGAGAAGTGCAAGAAGGTAACAGGAGACTAAGCACCTGCGGCCTGACGAATAGTGGATAGTTTGCTGCCACACTCCACAATTGTGAATAGTTAATCGAGAATTGTCAATATAAAGTATAGAAATGGATTACAAGAAATCAAAAGCACCGGTAAACACCGTTACACGTAACATCATGGACTTGGCCAAGGACACCAACAATATCTACGAGAGTGTCGCCATCATTGCCAAGCGAGCTAATCAGATTAGCCTGCAAATCAAGGACGACCTGTCGAAAAAGCTGGCCGAGTTCGCCTCCTATAATGACTCGCTCGAGGAGGTGTTCGAGAATCGTGAGCAGATAGAGATCTCACGTTACTACGAGAAGCTGCCAAAGCCCTCCCTCCTGGCTACACAGGAGTTCGTAGAGGACAAGATATACTGGCGCAATCCCGTTGTGGAACCACAGCAGCAGGCTGAGTAAACGCTACACGGCATGATACAACGCAAGCAAACCATCTACCTGCTGGTGGCTGTCATTCTCGGCATGCTCCACTTCCTGTCGCTGCCGCTGTTTATCATCCAGATGCTGGTCTCTGCATTAAGCCTATACACCATTTTCCTGTATAAACGGCGTACTGTTCAGGCAAAGCTGTGTCTTGTCAGCATCGTGGCGTCATTCGCATGGTACATTGTACTGGCCGTTCTCATCCAGCAGGGAAAGCTCTCGCAGGAGTCTCTGCAGTTGACGACAGCATTACCTTTGGTAGCAGCCATTCTGTGTTTTATGGCCCGCCGTGCCATCCTTGCTGACGAGCGGCTTGTCCGTGCTGCCGATAGGATACGCTGATTGCAACAGTTCTGCTGAATAATCTAGGATTATCCTACATACAACAAACCCTTCGCTGATGTGGTTAGAAGCAGGTGCTCAAACCGTCAAGGCGAAGGGTTTGTTGTGTGGCATATGGAATACTCCGTTGCTTGAGTGATATGCCTATTCGTCCATCTGGAAGAGAGGGTCTTCGGGCATGACCATGACAGGTTTCTGCTCGTAGTCGCGCAGCAGCTTGTCGCTGACATACTGCTTGTCGACAACCAGGCGGAACATATATTCCCTGAACCAGCGTGCGGTCATGATGAGATAGCCCGACAGACCGCTGTCAGTACCCCAAGAATTCTCTACCTTCCATTTCAGAGGCTCGCCATTGGTATCGAGGTCAACGGCACAGAGGGTCATGGCATGCGTCGAACCGCTGTCGAACGTCATGATGCGCTCGGCCTTGGTCATGTTAAATGAGGTGTTGAACAGCGAGGCATAGTCGAAGTTCTCTGTGTCGCAGTAGCCACGCTTGCGGTCGAGCTGCTTGCCCACGTCGTAGCTGCTGTAGAGCTTACGGCCGTCTTTCAATGAGGCGATGGCCAACGTCTCAATGTCTTCGACAGGCAGGTTCAGGTACTTCCAGTTGTGACCGTCGTAGGTGTGACGGTCGTACTCCACCTCGTAGGTTTTATAGTACTCACGGCGAGGATCGTTCATAACCATGATGAATGTACCGTTGATGGGACCGCCGATCACCTCGTCGTAGAAAGACTTGGGCGTATACTTCTTGGGAGCTGTTATGGCCTTGCCGTTCTTCCCCTTGAAGGAATAGGTGAACTCACGTACCGGTTCGCCGAGCGTGACGACGAGGATGTGGTAGATTTCGGACAGCATTTCTGTCTTACGGCGCTCAATGTCCTTGGCCTTCTTGCCGTCGACCACCATGCGGCGGAGCTCTAGTCCCTGCTCGCGCAGCTTCGACTTGATGATAGCCGACATGCGCGATGTGTTCTCAGCGGAATACGTCTCAGGCTGCACCTCGGCAGGGACCAGTCCGTACTTCTCGGCAAGGTCGGCCACACCGCAGAAGGTGCCGCCGTCGCTGACAGGATAGTGGAAGAAGAACTGTACGCGCTGGTCGTCAATGGGTTGCTTGCCGGTATCGACGACACCCTGAAGCATGAGATTGGCCTTCTCCAGCTGGTCCCAGAAGAAAAGGTAATCCTGCGAGAAAGTCACCGACAGCGAGTCGGTACGCTTGGCGAAGTTTGCACGAAGCACATTCAGCCCACTGAACATCCAACAGCGGCCTGACTGCTTCTGGTTGGTGATGGACTGTTTGGGTGTCTCTACGCTGAACCACGTGTCAAGGGCGCGCTGGCTCTCCGTCGTTCGTGCCAGCTGGTCGATGGCATTGGAGGCCACGGCATTGCGCAGGGCGCGGTCGCTGGCCGTGAGGGTGTTCTGCTGGATTATCTGCTGTAGCATCTTGTCGCTGATGCCACCACTCTTTGTCTGTGCCGCAGTTGGCAGGGCCACGGCCATGATAGCCATGAAAAACAGTTTTCGCATATCGCTATTGTTTTCGTTCTACTTCTTAGTGCCAATGTGGATGGTTTTCTGACCAGAGCCAGACTTCGTTGTGGCATTCTTCGACTTTGTTGACGTCTTGCTCTTCGCCGATGTCGAGGCTGACGGCTGATAGTACTTCAGGGCCTCGGGCATCCAGCCTTGCAGCTGCTTGATACGGGTGGCGTCGGAGGGGTGCGTGCTCAGCCATGAGGTAGAACCGCCGCCTGTAGCTGCTGACATGCGCTGCCAGAACGTGACCGCAGCCTGTGGGTCGTAGCCGGCCATAGCGGCAAAAATAATGCCCAGGTGGTCAGCCTCACTCTCATGGTCGCGCGAATACTTGGCACTGAAGCCTTTGGCACCCAGTCCGAATACGGTGCCGGCAATTTGCTGAAGGCCGCTGTTGATACCTGCACCCTGCATCAGTACGCCTAATGCCTGTGCGCCATACTGCTGCTTGATTTGTGTGCTCATCTGTTCGGCAGAGTGCTTGGCGACGGCATGTGCCACCTCATGTCCAAGCACGATGGCCAGCGATGTCTCGTCCTGTGTGACAGGCAGGATACCCTCGTAGACGACAATCTTTCCACCAGGCATACAGAATGCGTTCACCTGATTCTCCTGGACGAGGTTGAACTCCCATGCGTAGTTCTGTACCTCGCTCGCCATTCCGTTGTTGCGCAGGTAGTTTTCCACGGCGTTGGCCAGCCGTTGGCCCACACGCTTGACCATCTCGGTATTAGCTTTGTTGGTCGAAGGCTTGGCGGTCTTCATATACTCCGTGTACTGCTGGTTTGACAGGCTGAGCACCTGCTGGTCGCTGACCATGAGCGTCTGTTTGCGCCCCGTAATAGGCACCGTTGATGTGGTGCCACAACCTACCAAAACGGCTGTCATTGCCGTCAGGAGGAAAAGCTTGACTTTCTTCATCATGATTGTATTAAATGTTGGTTTCTATAATTTTCATCATGCAAAAATACGTTTTTTCTTCGTAAAATCCAAATAAAAAGCAAAAATGTTTCAAATTTGGAAATTATTCACTAACTTTGCACCTTTAAAGACATTTATATTTATGGATTATCAGTTTCATATTTTTGCTCCCTACCGCGTTTGCCCATTAGGAGCACACGTTGACCATCAGCACGGATTGGTTACGGGCTTTGCCATCGACAAAGGTGTTGACCTCTGGTTTAATGTTCGTGACGACGAACAGGTCAACCTGAAGTCAAAGACTTTTGAGGGCGATGTCAGCTTTGAGATTTCCAAGCCGTCGCAGATTCGAGAGCACCATTGGGGCGACTATGCCCGTGGTGCTAAGTATGCACTACGTAAGCGTTTCGAGCTGACACGAGGCATCGACGGCGTTATACAAGGTTCGCTGCCTGTGGGTGGCTTGTCGTCGTCAGCAGCCGTCCTCATTGCCTACGTCATGGCCTTCGCCAAGGCCAACGACATCACGCTGAAGCCCTTCGAGGTGGTGAAGATAGCCTCCGAGGCTGAACGCGAGTACATTGGGCTGAACAACGGACTGCTCGACCAGGCATGTATCGCGCTGGGCAAGAAGGATGGCCTGCTGTTCCTTGACTGCGACTCGAACGACTGGCGCATTATCAAGCGCAACGCTGACATGCCTGACTTCGAGATAGGTATCTTCTTCTCAGGGCTGACCCGCTCGCTTGTCAACTCAGACTACAACCTGCGAGTCTACGAGTGTAAGACGGCTGCCTGGAACATGCTGGCCTACACGGAGCAACCGCTGAAGACGTTCGACAAGACGTTCCTACGCGACATTCCCAAGGCGACCTACGAGAAGACGCGTATTGCCATGCCCGCCCGCTTTGCCCGTCGTGCCGAGCACTTCTATTCGGAGTACCGTCGTGTGCGCCAGGGTGTGACGGCTTGGGAGACAGGAAACCTGAAGCTGTTTGGTAAGCTTTCGCTCGACTCCTGTGAGTCGAGTATCCACAACTACGAGTGTGGCAGCCCGGAGCTGATAGCCATCTATGAAATTATGCGGCAGTTGCCAGGCATCTGGGGTGGCCGCTTCTCGGGTGCTGGCTTCAAGGGTGCCTGTATTGCGCTGGTAGATCCTGCCTACAAAGCTGATATTGAGAAGGTGCTGACGGAGCGTTATCTGGAGCAGTTCCCTGAATACGAAAAGACGTTCCAGGTGTTCTGGGTACGGCCCGACGACGGCGCAAGGTTCGTATAGTTCACAGTTCATAGTTCACAGTTCATAGTTCACAGTTATGAAGAATGTAGTAATAGCAGCAGGGTATGCAACGAGGCTTGGTGAGTTGACGAAGAACTTTCCGAAGCCATTGTTGAAAATAGGCAAGAAATCTATTTTGGGACGGATGCTTGATGACATCGACCAGATAGATGTCATCGACGAGCATGTCATTATCACTAATCACAAGTTCGCACCCATCTTTGAAAAGTGGGTGGCTGAAGAGGGTAGGTGGAAGAAACCCATACGGATTGTTGATGACGGAACGGAGACGAATGACACGCGATTGGGGGCCGTGTGCGACCTGCTGTTTGCGATGGAGCAGCTGAACATCAACGACGACATGCTGGTGGTGGCAGCCGACAATCTGCTGTTCTTCAGTTTCCAGGAGTTCGTGGACTTCGCCAAGGAGAAAGGCACCTCGTGCATCATGTGCCACAATCAGCCGTCCATAGAGAAGCTGCAGCGTACGGGTGTCATTGTGGTAGACGAACAGATGAAGGTGCTGAACATGGAGGAGAAACCGCTGCAGCCCAAGAGCCACTGGGCAGTACCACCTTTTTATATATATAAGAAGGAAGATCTGGAGCTGATACGCAACAGCGTAGAGAGCGGATGCGGCAAGGACGCACCAGGCAATCTGGCGCACTACATGGTTGAGCATACCACCATGCACGCTTGGCCAATGTCTGCCGGGCGCTTCGATATAGGCAGTCTCGACACCTACTACGAGGCTGTGGAAAAGTATGGAAAATAAGTGAATAACAATATGGAAAAAATTATTTTAGACAACAAGAGCATTTTCGTCACGGGAGCTGCAGGCTTCATTGGCTCCAACTTGGTAAAGCGCCTCTTCAAGGATGTCAAGGATGCCACCATTATAGGTATCGACAACATGAACGACTACTACGATGTGCGTCTGAAGGATTACCGCCTGGACGAGCTTAAAGCCATCGACGGCACCAACGGCAACAAGTGGGTGTTCGTCAAGGGTGACTTGGCCGACAAGGCAGCCATCGATGGCATTTTCGAGCAGTACCATCCTGCCGTTGTCGTCAATCTGGCAGCACAGGCTGGTGTCCGTTATAGCATCACCAATCCTGATGCCTATATCCAGTCGAACCTCATCGGGTTCTACAACATCCTGGAGGCTTGCCGTCACAATCCCGTCGAGCACCTGGTGTACGCCTCATCAAGCTCAGTATATGGCGGCAACAAGAAAGTGCCGTTCAGCACGGACGACCGCGTTGACAACCCAGTGAGCCTGTATGCAGCCACCAAGAAGTCAAACGAGCTGATGGCTCATTGCTACAGCAAGCTTTACGACATCCCCTCGACGGGGCTGCGCTTCTTCACCGTCTATGGTCCTGCTGGACGTCCTGACATGGCCTACTTTGGTTTCACCAACAAACTGCTGAAGGGCGAGACCATCCAGATATTCAACTATGGAAACTGCCGGCGCGACTTTACCTACGTAGACGACATCGTAGAGGGTATTGTCCGAGTGATGCAGGGAGCACCGGAGCGCAAGAAGGGTGACGATGGACTACCTGTTCCCCCATACGCCGTATATAACATCGGTGGCGGTCAGCCTGAGAACCTGCTCGACTTCGTACACATCCTTCAGGAGGAGCTGGTACGTGCCGGTGTTCTGCCTGCAGACTTCGACTTCGAGGCCCATAAGCAGCTTGTTCCCATGCAGCCAGGCGATGTACCCACCACCTACGCTGATGCGGAGGCGCTCGAACGCGACTACGGTTTCACTCCGAAGATAACGCTTCGCGAAGGCCTGCGCAAGTTCGCTGAGTGGTATGCAGCATTCTATCACAACTAATCACGGCTGATGCTCAAGAGACTCACCATCATTGGCCTTGCCGTATTGCTGCTGGCAGCCTGCTCGGAGACGAAGTACGTCCCTGAAGGGCAGTATTTGCTGGACAAGGCCAGGGTGGTGAGCGACACGAAGGCACCTGGCATCAACACGTCGCAGTTCAAGTCGTATGTCCGACAGCGCGGCAACTCACGGTGGTTCTCGGCGGCCAAACTGCCGTTGTTCACCTATTCGCTCTCCGGGCGTGACACCACAAGATGGATCAACCGCCTGCTACGTCGCATGGGTGAGGCACCGCAGCTGTACGACAGTCTTAGTACTTGGCAGTCGATGCAGAACCTGCAGACGCAGATGCAGAACCTGGGCTATCTCCGCTCAAGGGTAGACGTGAGCAACCGGGTGCGTGGCAAGAAGGTCGTGACTACCTACACCCTGCATCCTGGCATGCCTTACTACCTGCACCGCATCAACTACGACATCCAGGATACGGCCATCGCCCGGATGCTGGAGCGCGTAGACTTTTTTAAGAAAGGACTGCGGCCAGGTATGATGTTCAATGCCGACAATCTCGACAGCGAGCGCAAGCGGCTGACACAGCTGCTGACTAATCAGGGCTACTACCGTTTCAATAAGGACTATATCAGTTTCCGAGCCGACTCCGTTCCAAGCAGTCAAGCCGTTGACCTGACGCTGGTGCTGCATCCCTATCACGACAACCGTGTAAGCAACCAGCCACACCAGATTTACACCATCGGTAATATAAGCTATCACACCAGCAATCAGGAGGACACCATACTGCCGCTTCGGAGGAAAGTGATGGCCAACAACACTTTCATCACCGAGGGCGAGCTGTACTCGGCCCAGGGACTACAGAATACCTACAACCATTTCGGACGCCTGGGAGCCATACGCTATACCAACATTAGCTTTCGTGAGCGACCGCAGGAACCGGTGCTCGACTGCGACATTACCATCGTGCGCAACAAGGTGTCAACCATCTCGTTCCAACCCGAAGGCACCAATACTGCCGGTGACTTGGGAGCTGCCGTCTCGCTGACCTACCAGAACCGCAACATTTTTCGTGGTTCCGAGAATCTTACCATCCAGCTGCGCGGTGCCTACGAGGCTATCAAAGGGCTGGAAGGTTATGCCAACTCCAACTTCGAGGAATACAGTGCCGAGGCCCGCCTCACCTTCCCCCGCTTCATCGCCCCGCTGTTGTCACAGTCGTTCCGTCGCCGCATCAATGCCGTGTCGGAGGTGTCGTTGATGTACGACCTGCAGAACCGTCCGGAGTTCCAGCGAAGGGTTTTCTCCGTGGGCTGGCGATACAAGTGGAACGACCAGCGCCATCACGACCGCTACCAGGTTGACTTGGTGGACCTGAACTACATCTCCATGCCCTGGATCAGCAACACGTTTCGTACCGAGTATCTCGACAATACCGACTCGCGCAACTCCATTCTGCGCTACAACTACGAGAATCTCTTTATTATGAAGACGGGTGTGGGATATACATATAACAACGGACGGTGGGCCATCAAGGCCAATGTTGAGACGGCGGGCAACCTGTTGAACCTGATTACGAAGACCTTTGGGTTCCACGTGAACGACGACGGCCAGTACACTTTCCTCGACGTGGCCTACGCCCAGTATGTCAGGGGCAACTTCGACTTTACGCGCAACCTTCAGTTCGACTACAACAACCAGCTGGTGTTCCACTTCGGCTTTGGTATTGCCTATCCCTACGGCAACAGCAGCATCCTTCCTTTTGAGAAACGTTACTTTTCAGGTGGTGCCAACAGCGTGCGCGGATGGAGCGTCCGGTCATTGGGTCCTGGCAAGTTTGTGGGTAACGACGGGCGTATCGACTTCATCAATCAGACTGGCGACATGAAGCTGGACTTCAATATAGAGTATCGTGCCTACCTTTTCTGGAAGTTCAGCGGAGCGTTGTTTGTCGACGCCGGAAATATCTGGACGCTACGCGATTACAAGGACCAGCCTGGAGGACAGTTCAGGTTTTCAGACTTTTGGAAACAACTGGCTGTTAGCTATGGATTGGGGGTGCGCCTTAACTTTGACTACTTCATCGTGCGCTTCGACATGGGCATGAAAGCCGTCAACCCCGCCTATACCACGCGACGTGAGCACCTGCCGCTGCTCTATCCCAAGCTCAGTCGCGACTTTGCTTTTCACTTCGCGGTAGGCCTTCCATTCTGACGCGCCATTGTCTGCCGCGCTTCACTACCGTTACGTGAAACTCTCCGTCGGCCTGCTTAGCCGTTTGCTGGCCGAGGAGTGCAGGCTTGACATAATGGTCAACATGAAGTGTGACAACCCGTAGCGTGTCGTTGGCAGCAGTGAAAAAGTCGCTGGCGGTAGCCACAGCCCGCTGGTCACGCAATAGCTGCAGGTCCCCTTCTGTGGTGTTCGATGCTGCAAAGCGCAGCCATCGTTCACTCTCTTTCGTACTGTATTCGGCTGCCCTGGGGTAGTCGCAGTTGAAGTAGGCGTTGCCCCACGTCTCTGCCACGCGGATGGCCTCGTCGTCGTCGCTGACCATTCCGCAAGCCGTCAGCAAAAGAAGTGTTAAAGATAGAAACAGATGCTTCATGTAAATCATAATTTATGCAAAGGTAGAAAATAATTACGAATTATTAATTATGAATTATGAATTATTTTGTACCTTTGCACAAAATTTGGACGAACCATGCTAAAGTTTATTTCTTTTGGCAGCGGAAGCAGCGGGAATTGCTACTATCTGGCCACTACCGACGATGCCCTGCTGATTGACATAGGGGTAGGGGTGAGAGGCCTCAAGAAGGACTGCCGGGACTATGGTGTCAGCCTTAGCAGCGTACACCATGTACTGATTACCCACGACCACGCCGACCACATCAAGTCGGTGGGTTCCTTCAGTAATGATTTTAAAGTGCCAGTTTATGCCACCGAGGATGTTCATCAGGGTATCAACCGCAACTACTGCATCACGCAGAAGATACCCCTTGAACTGAGAAAAGTACTGGAGAAAGGCCAGACGGTAGCCATCGGCGACTTCCTCGTGACCCCCTTCGGCGTACCTCACGACAGTAGCGATAACGTAGGCTACTTCATCGAGGCCGGCGGCACCAACTTCTGCGTCATTACCGATGCTGGCTGTGTGACCGACGAGATGAAGCAATACATCGGCCGCGCCCGCCATTTGGTCATCGAGGCCAACCACGACATTGAGATGGTGAAAGACGGCCCTTACCCCCAGTTCCTCAAGGATCGTATCCTCTCCGAGACGGGTCACATGAACAACCACAACGCCGGCATCACGGTGGCCGAGAACATGTCCGAGCAGCTGCAGAACGTCTGGCTCTGCCATCTCAGCGAGGAGAACAACCATCCTGAGCTGGCACGCAAGACCGTCGAGACCGTACTGCGCAGCTACGGCATCGTCACCGGAGTAGACCTGCAGCTGGAGGTTCTCAAGCGAACTACCCCCACCGGTCCCTTTGATTTGAAGTAGTCAAATTGCAAAAAAAGGTTAATAAATTAAAGTTTTATCTGTAATCTCTTTTTTCTTTAACTTTTTCTTTGTACCTTTGCACCCGCAAACGAAAGGAAGCGTTCTTTTACAACAATGGTGCCTTAGCTCAGTTGGTAGAGCATCGGACTGAAAATCCGTGTGTCCCCGGTTCGATTCCTGGAGGTACCACTTCCTCCTTTCATTATGAATCCCGCGAAAGTCGATTGACTGTAGTGGGATTTTTTTTTACTTTTACCTTTACTTTTGCCAAGTCAAGATAACAAATTGAGGGTGATTTTGATGTGAAGGCCATATTTGTATTGATTTATATCAAAAAGTGTTACATTTTTCCTGTATTTGTTTGCAACATATCGGAAAAGTATTTACCTTTGCATCGTCAAAAGGTTAAAACCGCAGACAACATGATATTGTAGTTAACAGAAAAGATATATTTTTTTGATTTGTTTTAGTAGATTAGTTTTTAAGTAGTTTGTTTTAAAAAATCGATTGTCGTGATGACAGTCGGTTTTTTTTTCGTATCTTTGCAGCCATGAAACGGAACATCATCTTTCTGATGCTGATGCTGTCGCTGCAGGTGACGGCCCAGCCCTACCGTCCTTCAGGACGTGCCTTTGTGAGTGTGAACGGCCAGCACCGCTATACCCGTGCGCTGTATGGTGGTCGCAACGGCTACCGTATCGAGACCAGCGATCGCCCCGTGTTTGCCATCTATAAGAAGAAGGATTGCCGCAACGTACAGCTGCGGGTCAACGGCATATCACTCGACGAGACAGACCGTTGTGTCGCTTACTACGAGGACGGTGTGCGCCGCTATGAGTTGCGCCACGAAGGGTGGGGCAGCCAGGCTGTTTTGACGATACATGTTGTGGCCAGCAAGCGGACGGATGCTGCCGTGTGGCGTCTGAGGGCCGCCAATTTCAGACAGGACGTTCGTCTGGAGGTAGTGTCCAGCCACATCAGGAAGCCTAAGCTGTCGCGTAATGGCGACCTGGGTGTCGATGCTGCCGATGCTTTCGAGTCAGACGGCAAGGCTCCTGTACAGCAGCTGCAGCAGACGTTCGGTGAGGAGTCTTACCTCTGTGCCGACGGCTCTACGCTGCGTTTCGAGACGCTGCGCAACGGCGAGGAACTGTTCGACCAAGCCGCTGAGGAGATGCGGCAGCTGGCCTCGCGCGTGGTGTTCAGCACGCCAGACCCCTACATCAATACCCTGGGTGGTGCGCTGGTGGTGGCTGCCGACGGCGACTGGGACGGCGAGACGTGGCTGCACGGCTGCATCGGCTGGCGCATGCCGCTGGCCGGCTGGCGTGCTGGCTATCTGGGCGACGTGTTGGGATGGCCTGACCGTGCCGTCAGCCACTTCGACGCTTATGCCAACAGCCAGGTTAAGAATGTATCAGCCGACATCCCCCATCCGACACAGGATAGCACCATGCAGATGGCACGTGCCGAGAAGCGTTGGCACACGCAGATGTACTCCGACGGCTACATCTGCCGCAACCCCAACCGCAACGACCAGATGCACCACTACGACATGAACCTGAACTACATCGACGAGCTGTTATGGCACTTCCAGTTTGACGCCTCGAAGGACTACCTGCGCAAGATGTGGCCCGTGCTGAAGAGCCATCTGGCGTGGGAGAAGCGCAACTTCGACCCTGACGGCGACCACCTGTACGATGCCTACTGCTGCATCTGGGCCTCCGACGCGCTCTACTATAGCGGCGGGGCCGTGACCCACTCGTCGGCCTACAACTTTCGCGCCAACCGCCTAGCGGCACGTATCGCCGAGATTCTCGGAGAGGACTATAAGCCTTACCTTGCCGAGTCGGAGGCCATACTGAAGGCCATGGACAGGCGCTTGTGGCTGGCCGACAAGGGACATTGGGCCGAGTATCAGGACCTGATGGGGCTGCGGCGCGTCCACGAGAGTGCCGCCGTATGGAGCATCTACACGCCGATTGACTGTGGTGCCTGCTCGCCGGAACAGGCTTTCCAGGCCACGAAATTTATTGACAGACAGATACCGCACATCGATGAGACCATAGCGACGAGCAACTGGATGCCGTACTCGTGGAGCATCAACAATGTGGCGGCAGCCGAGGTGATGCACACCGCCCTGGCGTTTTTCGAGGCGGGGCGCAGCGATGAGGGCTTCCGACTGATGAAGGCCAACATCATGGACCAGATGTATGAGGGACAGTCGCCTGCCAACTTCGGACAGATTAGCAAGCACGACGCGGCCCGTGGCGAGTGCTACCGTGACTTCGGCGACTGCATCGGCATCTCGGCACGAACGCTCATCCAGGGGCTGTTCGGCATCAAACCGCGCGCACTTTTCGGCGATTGCGTGCTACAGCCAGGATTCCCTGAGGCGTGGGATTCTGCGTCGGTGCATACGCCCTATCTGGACTACAGCTTCCACCGCAACGGCGGCCAGCTGGTCTATGAGGTGACGCAGCGTTTTGCCCATCCGCTGAAGATCGTGCTGCGCCTGAATCTGGGCCTTGGCAAGTTCCGTGACATCGAAGGTACCAGCGAGGCGCATCAGGTGTTCCGTGTGCGTGACGTGCCACGACTGCCAGAGGTGGAACTGTACGACGAGTACGAGGCAGCCGTACAGCAGGGTAGCCACGGTACCGACGAGCCGACGTTTGAACGCAAGTTTCAGAAACGGGACATCAGCAAGCTGCTGAATGCCAATGTGGCAGACATCTTCCGCAACGAATACCGTGCGCCACGCCCACCGTACACCACGCTGCAGATACCGCTGCAAGGGGTGGGGGAGTGGTGTCACCCCAAGCACCGTCCCGTGATAGACGACTCCGTGCTGCGCTCGCAGATTGTGAAGGACGAGCTGGTGGTGATGGGTGTTCCCTTCCGCACGCCGGCCGTGGGTAGGAACATCGTCTACACCTCGCTGTGGAACAACTATCCCGACAGCGTGGTTATTCCCATGAGCGGCTCTGCACAACGTGCCTGGCTGCTGATGGCCGGCTCCACCAACCACATGCAGAGCCGTATCGACAACGCCATTGTGGTGGCCCGTTACAAGGACGGGACGGCTGACACGCTGCGGCTGGTCAACCCAGACAACTGGTGTCCCATCGAGCAGGACTACTACGTCGACGGCAAGGCATTCTGTGCTGCCCAGCCTCGCCCGTATCGCGTCTCGCTGTCAACGGGAAAGGTCAGCCGCGACTTGGGCAGGTTGCTTGGTGTCGAGGGTGTCTATGGCCGCGAGCTGCCCGGTGGTGCTGCCCAGATGCTTTGCATGACGCTGAACGAACGGAAGAAGCTGGTGAGCCTCACGCTGCGAACTCTCTCCAACGATGTCGTTGTAGGACTGATGGCTGTTACTTTACAGTAGTATTTATGAAACCCTTCACCGTAGAGTTAAAACGGCTGTAAATCAGTGTGATACGGTGAAGGTTTTGTTTGCGTTGAAAAGGAAGCGCAGCAGCTCCCCTACCATCAGCGGAGAGGCAGGGGTGGGGTCGCTAACTTCCAGCATGCGTCATCATCTGGCAGCCCCCATCGTAAAGTTTGTTCTCTTCACTTTTTTGTGTAAAACCTATACTCACTTTCTATCGTGAGAAGCCCACTCAGCTCCGTGAGAAGCCAACTCAGCTCCGTGAGAAGCCCACTCACGAGAATTACTCATTGACTAATTCCAGAAATCCATTGACTAATTCCAGAAAACCATTGAGTAATTCCAGAAAGGCATTACATTTCTGAAGAAACCCACAGCATTTCTGGAAAAAACCATAGGATTTCTGGAAAAAACCAATAAATACCTGTGTTAATGAAGACAACCTGAACAACTAGGACTACTTGCTTACAGCATCCTTGTGCGCAGCCAAAAAGTTGTTCAAATTGTTCAGGTTGTCTTCAAAACCATACTCTTTGTCTTCTAAACTGAAACGCTACAAACCCTTCACCGTATCTCGTTGCATTTCTGCGTGTTATGTTATACGGTGAAGGGTTTTTTGAAATAGTGATTTGCTCTTACAATCAGCGTTTTTGATTCATTCTCATGCACGTCCTTGACGGCACATAATAGTCGTTGCTGTCAATAGGCACTTTCATGTACGCCTTTGACGGCACGGCCACTTGGATCGTTTAGGCCTTTGAAGGCGGCATCCCATTCGAGGGCGATGGCGGTACTGCAGGCAACAGAGGCTTCGGAAGGTACACTCATGGCGGCAGAGTTGCTGGGGAAATGCTCGGCGAAGATGCTGCGATAATAGTATTCCTCTTTGTTCTTTGGCGGGTTGATGGGGAAACGCTCGGCAGCATGGGCCATCTGTTCATCAGTAACTGCCTCAGAGGTAATTTGCTTCAAGGTGTCAATCCAGGAATAACCTACGCCATCGCTGAACTGCTCTTTCTGACGCCAAGCGACTTCGGCAGGCAACATGTCGGCAAAGGCTTCGCGCACAATCTTCTTCTCCATCGTCTGACCTGGACACATCTTGGCCTCAGGATTGGTACGCATGGCGACATCGAGGAATTCTTTGTCGAGGAAAGGCACACGTCCCTCTACGCCCCAGGCCGACAGGCTCTTGTTGGCACGCAGGCAGTCGTAGAGGTAGAGCTTGCCCAATTTGCGAACGGTCTCTTCGTGGAAATCTTTTGCCGTGGGTGCCTTGTGGAAGTAGAGATAACCACCGAAGATCTCGTCGGCACCCTCGCCGCTGAGCACCATCTTGATACCCATCGACTTGATGACACGCGCCAACAGGTACATCGGCGTAGAGGCGCGGACGGTGGTGACGTCGTAGGTCTCGATGAAGTAGATGACGTCGCGGATGGCGTCCAATCCCTCCTGGATGGTGTAGTTGATCTCGTGGTGGACGGTGCCTATATGGTCGGCTACGAGCTTGGCCTTAGCCAAGTCGGGGGCACCCTTCAGACCAACGGCAAACGAGTGCAGACGGGGCCAGTAGGCCTTTGTCTGCGAGTTGTCTTCGATGCGCATCTCGCTGTATTTCTCGGCGATGGCAGAGATGACACTGGAGTCGAGTCCGCCGGAGAGCAGCACGCCGTAGGGCACGTCAGACATCAGCTGACGCTTCACGGCATCCTCAAGTGCATCGTGGATAGCCTCGACGCTGGCAGGGTTATCTTTTACAGCATCATATTTGAACCAGTCACGCTGGTAGTACCTTGTAAAATTGAAAGGTTTAAGAGTTGAAGAATTGAAGTCTTCCATTTTTCCATTTTTCAATTCTTCCATTTTTCCATGAACATAATGGCCAGGCAGGAACGGCTCGTAGCGCTCGCACTGGCCCTCAAGGGCTTTTAGCTCAGAGGCCACATAGACCGTACCGTCAGCATCATAGCCGATATAGAGAGGTATCACGCCGATGGGATCGCGGGCAATGAGAAACTCGTTGCGCTCCTCGTCGTAGAGCACAAAGGCAAAGATGCCGCTGAGGTCTTCAAGAAAGTCGATGCCCTTCTCGCGATACAACGCCAGGATGACTTCGCAGTCGCTTCCTGTCTGGAACTCGTACTGGCCGGCAAAGCGGCGACGAATCTCCTGATGGTTATAGATCTCACCGTTGACGGCCAATACCTGCTTCTTGTCTGGCGAGAACAACGGCTGTCCACCACTCTCCGGGTCGACAATGCTCAGTCGCTCGTGGGCGAGGATGGCAGAGCCACCACAGTAGATTCCACTCCAGTCTGGTCCGCGATGACGGATCTTCTGACTCATCTTTAACGCTTTATCACGAAGAGCATGCGTCTGCTCCTTCACATCTAATATAGCTACTATTCCACACATAATCTTATCTTTTTGAGTTGTTATAATTGCATTCTTAATACATTCTCTACATAATTCACAAACGCCTGATTCACCAGTCGGATGCCGCCAGGCGTGGGGTAATGCCCCGTAAAGTACCAGTAGCCGGGATGGTTGGGACAGGCGTGATGCAGGCCCTCAATGCTCTGGAACACCAGTTCCACAGGCGACTGCATACCCTCGGGACGAAGCATCTCTACGATCTTCGCGTTGATTTCCTCGACGGTGAACGGCTCATAAATATTACGCACATGGTTCAGTGAGGCAGGCGAATACTTGCAGGCCTTATAGGTATCGGCAATCAGTTTCTGCATACCTCTGTCCTTAATCAGCGCGATAGCCGCACGGAA
>JAEEGL010290476.1_pt1 | contig 24408 bp, 12 predicted proteins | sample 9134231 | NCBI WGS metagenome assembly JAEEGL01 (sample SAMN16246548, study PRJNA631951) | gut metagenome | biome: gut microbiome; feature: rumen; material: fiber-attached | host: Bos | place: Iran: Karaj | collected 2018-10
CCCTTCAGGACAAAGTTGTCGGCATAGCCGGAAACGGACAGGCGATACAGGAAACGCTCGGTCGCATACCTCAGCAGGATATGCTGATAGTCCTGCCTGCAAAGCCTTGACAGATTCTTGAGCCTGGCAAGCACGGAGGCTCGCATATTGGTGATTGTCCCCTTGCTCATAGCAGCATCATCTCCATGTATGGACGTATAACATTGGAGACGCGGCAGATTCTGGCTGCGTTCTCCAGTGCGTCAGCCGTGAATTTCTTAAGGCGGTATCCATCGCGCAGGGCTTCCATCGCCACATCCAGACCATATTTGTTGCGGAACTTGAAGCAGTCCGCCACCGTCTTGGAGGGGGAATAGACGGGTATTCGCAGCCCATCCCGCTCAATATGTTCAATGCCGTATTCGTATGCCTCGTCCGACATTTGAATGCAAACTGGTGTCGGGCTGCCTGGCAGTCGTGGGAGCCTGCGGCCAATGCGGACGGCCACCCAAAGTTCGTGCGGGGTCTGCGTGGTGAAATTGTGGAGGCGCAGGGCGGACAGAAGGCAGACGACAAAGTCCGTCCCCTTGGACAGAAGCGCCTCGATTTCAGGCATGGGACAGATGTTCATGTCCTTCGGGGCATACACTCCCTGGCAAAGGCGTTCAAGACGTCCGCTTTGGCAATGGAATGAGAGCAGGGCATGGGATACGCCTTTGTCCTGGGCCTCCTTTGCCGTGAATGGCCTGCCCGCATTGATTAGATAAGTGAGACCTTGATTCATATATGCATCTCCTTGTTGATTTGCTTAAAATATAATCATCTTAAGCAAATTGTCAAACGAAATGGAGAATAATCTGCAATTTTTGTTCAAATGGTTCGCAGTCCCGCTGAAATCGAAATACACAGGTCGCCGTCGAAGGTTTCGTGTATAATATGGAAATACTCTTGTCGCTGATGCTCCTAGGAGTGCTTGTGGCTTTTAGACATACGTTCGTTACGCTCGTGTTTTTCTCATCATTTTAGGGTTTCAAGGACAATGGATGTATCATTAATCAACGACGGCGACATACGCTGGAAAGAGAATCAAAGGTAATCAGTCAAGAAAATGCAAATCGTTATTAATATAGTCATCACAAAAAAGGAGTTCTGGTTTCACAACCGTACTGACCGTTTATAAAATACGTCGAAGATGACAATTGAACTAGAATAAGTTATTCTCTGTTCATCCTTTTCCCCCAAAAAAAGCTTTTATGCCACGCAAAACTGCGGCTGCGAAAGTAAGTAATCCTATAATTATTTTAGTCACAACTGATTGCAAAATCGGTTTCCAAAAAGAACCTGATTGCTGTTCATTTGAACCATTAGAAATGGTGGATATAACATTATCATGCCCAATGACAGAATTTGTCATATTGCCACTAATTTGAACATGACTAGATTGGTCTATTTGGGTGACTTTCATTCCATGATTTTGAATAACAACAATAGCTTGTTTGTTATCATTTTTAATTCGCAGGCATGCATTATCATAGGCTTCAGAAGCCCTGGCAAGTAATTCTTTATCGGTCGAATTTATTGATAAACCACAAAAATAACGCAATGAAAGACTAATAGGTGATTTGTGTCTATAATAACTTACACTCATAGAGGTAAGTGAAAAATCGGTTACTCCAAAACTTTCTTTCACGAATTTTCTGCGATTATTAGTTGAACACGAAATCTCTCCATTATGGAATTGGAAGCCATGCGTAAATTGATTCCTATCTATATTAAGGCATGAATGGAGAACGTTTTCCATAAGCAATAATAGATTTTTTGCATCACTATATGTTATCACTTCAAAAGGGAGCTTCTTTTCAACAGAAAAATCCATGTTGTATTACCTCTGTTATTAGAATTATTACTACTTTATCTGGTCAATGGCATTCAGGAGAAGATGGAATGAAGTGTAGGGATTTCGCTCATATGGCTTGCTGTCGGGATTGTTGCGTTCCTGACGCCTTTGAAGTGCGTCCGCGTTTCTTCTTGCCGATGGAAGTAGTTCCTTGAGTTTTTCGAAGATTCCTGAATTTCCTTTCGCGTAGTTCGACAAATGCACCCTCAACGCACGCACAGCCCCGTCGCTGTTGAGATATGCCTTTGGCGTAGGCGTGAAATGAAGCAGAAGCCATACCTCGACGCTGATGGCGGACAGAGCGATATTGATGCCGTTTGCCTCAGCTAGGCGATAAGCCTCCTCGTGTGCCTGACGCTTGTTTTCCAGGGAGACATCCTCAAGGTCGTATGCCACCCAAAAGCAGTCGGAAGAAGGTGAACTATCTTTTGCCTTAATTGCCTCTTTCACGAGCCCAACTGGGTCAGTGTGATGGCTTGGCTCAACTTCGCAACCTGAGTATTTCCTGAAACGTTTGTAGGCGTTCAAATAGGATTCCTCGGTCTCGCCTTCGCAATAGATGTGAAGAACGGGACCGACTCTGCGCCCTTTTCCGCGTGGTATGAAGTTATTCTTGCGCATCGGCTTCCTCCTTCATGAAATCCCTGATGGACGAGTAGTCCAGCCTGGGAGTGGCATTGAACCGATGCTGCATATACCATTTGGCGAACGGTGTGTTTTTCCTGACTTCGGAAAACTCGTCAAGCGCATAGAGTTCGCTGATGCCCTCCTCGTTCTTGTCAACGAAGAAGAGCTGGTCGCGGCGCATGTTGGAGGGATTCATCAGGGTCACATCGTGTGTCGAGAAGATCAGCTGGGCGTTTTTGGTATTGATTTCGGGATCGTTGAAGAGTTCCACCAGAAATTCCACCAATTGCGGATGCAAGCTGGTGTTCATTTCATCAATAACAAGAACTTTTCCCTTCTTCAAGGCATAATAGATGTTTCCCGCCATCAAGAGGAAACGCGCGGAGCCCATCGATTCATTGGCCAGGTCAAAATAGACCATCTCGCCTTTTGAATCCCGATGGCCGCAACGCACCTTGTACTTGTTCGCATCAAGAATCAGCATTCGGTCGGATGGCGGCAGAGACTGGTACATCGCCGCCAGTAGCTGCTCGTCATTCTTTTCGACGGAAAGTGCGTCAATTCCCGTTCCCACTGCTTTTAAGAAATGCAGCAGCTTTTGCTGCCCATCAGGAGAACCGAGCAGAAGATTACATGGCCAGGCTTGAATCTCTCCATTCAAATTTATGGAAACGTTGTGGTTTGCGGCATTCCAGACATCGCATAGAACCTGAGGCCCCCCCTCGGTGTTGGCAGCGACGGATAGATATAACTGATTGGGAAGGAAGGCGATTTTGCGGCGTTTCCCCTTGAGAAGTCCTCCCAGCATGATTTGGTCTATGTTCTCCCCCTTCTTACGTGTGTATAGAATAGCCTCTTTGTTGGAGGGATAGAACCCTAGTTCCTCGAAGGTAATTTCCTTGTCCGTATATGCAAATGCATAGCGGAAATGAAGCCCGTTCACGACAAAGTCAAGCTCAAACTCCACAGGTGCGTTCGAAGTCTTGTCATCTAATTGGAATGGTTCATAATAGGGGATATCGCTGTTGCGGTCTAACTTATGGGAGCCAAAAATAAGGTTCAAAGCTGACTGCATTCCTCGAAGAAGATTGCTTTTCCCACTGGCGTTCGCACCATATATGCCTGCCGTCCTCACGATGGGAATCTTCTTTTCCTTGTCTGGGGTCGCGATGTTCTGCGGAAGTTCATCGCCTTGTTCTACATGGAGATTCAGTACCTGGCGTTCCTTGAAGGAACGGTAGTTCTGCAATGAAAAAGAGATTATCATCGTTTTTAGTCCTTGTTTCAGTAATTTTTCTGCAATTATCAATAATTTAACTTACAAATAACGAAAATCAAGTCGAAAGATGCCACTTTGTTGAAAAAGTTGATGAATACCTGCTTCGTTCAAATGGTTCGCAGTCCCTCTGAAATCGAAATACACAGGTGGTCAGGATGGATTTCGTGCGTAAAATGGGGTGTGTCTAATTTGGAAGGTGACACACCCTCGTTCCGAGAAAACAGAGCAGAATAGCAGAATTGGCCAGTCGGGCACTGACGGAATGCCGGAAATATGGGCGGAAATAGCGGCATCCGGCACGGATTCCGTGCGTGGCAACGAAAAAAGCCTGTGTCGCGAAACACAGGCTTGAAGAAAGTGGTGGCAAGGAGCAGAATCGAACTGCTGACACGGTGATTTTCAGTCACCTAATTTCTACGGAAAAAAACGGTTTTGTCTGCCAATTGTCTGCCAATTTCAATTATTCTCCCGAAAAATGGCTATATTATGCGACAGACAAAAACAAGACGTAACAATTAAAACAGACGCGAAAAACGGAGGATGACGGCATGGCAAGGAAAGGCGACATGGCAAGCGGCGGCATGGAAGAGAAAACCAAGCGCGGCGACTACGGGAGCGGACGGCTTTACAAGCGGGCTGGCGGGCGGAGTTATCCGGCAAACTACAAAGGCAAGGGGACTTTCTATCTTGCCTATAGGGACATGGACGGCAAGCGCGTAACCGTGCGGCTGATGAAGGACGGAAAGCCAGTCGCCACGCTGGCGGAGGCGCAGGCCGAACAACGGCGCTTGCGAATGCCGTATCTTGCCAGGGAAGAGGCCGAAAAACTGAAGTATGCCCAAAGCATAGTGCGTGAGGCGGAGGCACAGGCGGCGGAAGCGGAGGCACAGGCCGAAGAGGCCATGACGATTGCGGACGCTTGGGGCAAGTGGGACGGGCTGGCGCAGTTGGAGATAACCCCCGGTCTGAAGCGCCACTATTCCCAATGGTGGCGGGACTTTGCGGCGTTTTGCCAGGCGGGCGGGCAGATGGAGAAAGGGCTATATCTGCGGGAAATGACGGCGGAAATGGCGCGGGGCTATATCGATGGACTAAAGGCGCGGGGTCTTTCATCCGGAACGGTAAACAAGAATATCGTTTTTCTACGGTCTTTCTTTGAGGTGCTGAAAGCCCCGGCGCGGCTGGCGGTGAATCCGTTTGCCGAGTTGAAGAAGATGAGAGCGGTAACCAATACCCGGCGCGTCTTGACGGTGGAAGAGGTGCGGGCGCTGGTGGAAAAGGCAGATGGGGAAATGCGGACGCTGTTTCTTGTGGGGGCCTGTACGGGCTTGCGGTGCGGGGATTGCGCTACGTTGAAATGGTCGGAGGTGGACTTGGTGCGGGGCATTATCCGCCGGAAGCCGAACAAGACTTTGCACAGCAGCGGGGCGGCGGTGGTGGTCGCCATTCCGCGCGGACTGGCGGAAGAGTTGGCGGCGATCCCGGAGCCGCACAGCGGCTTTGTTATGCCAGGGCTGGCGAAGAGTTACGCTTGCGGCAGTCTGCCCCACATGATTTCCCGGCACTTTGCCAAATGCGGGATAGCCACAAGCCACACGGACGGCAAGGGGCGGAGCGTCATAGAGACGGGCTTTCACAGTCTGCGCCATACTTGGGTATCCTTGCAGGCCATGAGGGGAACGCCGCAAGCGGTGATACAAGCCAGCGTGGGACACAGTAACCCGGTTATGACGGAGCATTACACGCACGTTTCCGAAGAGGCCGCGCGGCGGGCGGTCTTGGAGTTGCCAGTATTCCACGAAGAGGAAGCAGCCCCGGAAGAGTTGGCGGCACTCCGGCGGCAAGTGGCGGCGCTGGCGGACAAGGCGGGCGCGGCGGCACTCCGGCGCATGATCGAGGCGGCGGAGCAGTAGCGGGCGCACTCCCCCGGCGGAGGGGGGCGGGGAGAAAATAGACGCGGGGGCATGGCGGGCGGGCGCATGGCGCTTATATTATCCACGCCGTTACAGCAATAACGGCACGCCCCAGACGCGCGGCTTAATCACCCGCGCGGAATGCTTGTGCAAGGGGGCGACATTCTGAAATGGCATTTTGGCCGCCTGCATGAAGCCGGATTGATTACCCGGTAAGGGGTTGCTGCCCCGTTTGCAGGCGGCTTTTTTGTGCCACAGGCAAACCACAATGAAAAGAACAGACGAACAGCAAGAGCATTACACAGAAAGCGAAGTCGAACAGATCGTGCAGAGCGTCATGGGGTACTTTCTGACGCAGGGCGGACGGCATGGATTCACTACCGATGACTTATTGTGTCTGGCGGCGGATATTTGCGCGGGGGAGCAAGTAGGGGTCGAGTATTGGCGCAGGGAGGAATGGCGGCGGGATCGGCAAGACTGAAGCCAGGCCCGGCGCACATGGAAGCCCCGGCGGAGGGGGCGGGGCGTGATAAAATGCGAAAAAACGCAGATTGTCACGGTCAAAAGTTTTCTTAAAAAAATCTCGTGCCTTATATTTGCGCCTTTTGTGAATTATATAATGCCTTTGCGGTAAAGTAATTATATTGTATGTCGCGTGATTGCCCACAGATGACACACGCACCCCCCGAAAGCAACGGAAAACACGCAGAAAAGCCAGTTTTAATATAGGCAAACGGGAACTATTTGCAATATAAATAGATATATTGTTTTTGTGTCGCGTGCTGTCACAGGTTTTGCCCAGAATGGCAAAACATCCCATTTTAAATTGCATTTTTACATTACGCAAAGACAAATAACACAACTTGAAGAGTTGAAAACTTGCGCTATAATAATGCACAACGCGGAACGAAGAGCGCAACGCTCACAAGCCTGAAAAGACACGCAGAGTTTTGTAGGCAAGTCGTGGAAAGGTAACCAAGGCCCTTGTACACGGCGTTAACATTCCGCGTAACATGGGAGCATGGAAAAACAGGAAAGCAAGCCCATTCGCGGGCGGAAGCAACTTGTAACCAGGAATCAAGTAGCGGAGTATCTGGGGGTGTGCCGGATGACTGTATTCCGGTATGCCCGGCGGCATCATTGGACGGAGTACCGAGCGGGGGAGTATTGCCCGGTGCGCTATGACATGGCAGAGATTGCGGCCACGTTGGAGGCCAGCGGCAAACGTGTCTAAGGGGGGGCGGACATGGCGGACAAACTGCGGATTGTCATAGACACGCGGGAACAAGCGCCCTATGCCTTTGCGGGCATGGCGGCGGCGGTAACCCGTGGAACACTTGCCAGCGGCGATTATTCCCTTGCGGGGGCGGTGGATCGCGTGGCGGTGGAGAGGAAATCGCTTGACGATTTCATAAGGTCGATTACGGCAGAGCGGGCGCGATTCATGGCCGAACTTGCGCGGCTGCGGGGCTATGACGCGGCGGCGCTGGTAGTCGAGGCCCCATACAATGCGCTTGAAGCGGGCTGGTATCGGTCGAGGATGAGCGCGGGCGCGGCGGTGCAGACGGCAACGGCCATACAAGCCCAATACCGAATGCCGATTTTTTACGCGATGGACAGAGCGCAGGGGGAACGCTTTGTCTTTGACTTTCTGCGGCACTGGCGGGACGCGGAGTTAAGGCGGGCGGCGGCGCTGGCGGGGGCGGGGAGGGCGGAGGCATGAAAGCACAAGGGTTTTACTATGTCGAGGATTTTGAGCGGCTTGCCAGGAGCCTTAAAAAAGAGGAAGAGCGCCACACTTTCCGCAAGGCGATAGTAGCGTATGGCCTTTACGGCACTCCCCCGCCTTTCCCCAATGACGGCAGCGGGCTTGCGCTTGCGTGGGTGTCTGCCCAGATGACATTTGAGCGGCTGCGGGCGGTGTCCGAAGTAAGAGCGGAGGCGGGAAGGATAGGCGGACTTGCAAGCGGGAACAAACGCAAGCAAACGAAGCAAACGAAGCAAACGCAAGCAAGCGCAAGCCCTATACCTGTACCTGTACCTAAACCTGTACCTTCCTTTCTTTCCCCCGCAAACGCGGGGGGTGATGAAAGAAAGGAAAGCGACCCGAAAGAAAGAAAGAAAGGAAACGAAGAGACGCGAGAAGAGGGGTATAGACAGCCCCCGCGAAACGTTGAAGAGGTCTTGACGGATGACGCGGCCAAAGGGCTTTCTATGACACGCGAAGAGGCCCAGGGATTCTTTGAGGAATGGACGCGGCGCGGCTGGAAAGATGAGAAGTATAGACGCTTGCGGAATTGGGCGCGAATGTTGCCCGGCTGGATAAAGCGCGCGAGGAGTAACGGCATTGGGAGGAGTAGCGGCATTGAATGTGACCCAACCGGGAGAATTAAAGTAATCAAGAATGCGGACTATGGAAAAGGGGTCAATCTTGTAGCATTTCTCAAAGGCGGCGATCAGGACGGCCCCGCGAATAATTAAGGCGGAGGCAAGCCCCGGAGACGGCGGCAAGACTGCCCCCGGTGGCTTGCATTTTCCAGACTTTCCATAGTCTATCGCGCAAGAATGGAACGCCCGGCGAATATGATAAGGGCTGGAAATTGGCTTTTGTGGGTAAATTGCTAAGGTTTGCTAAAGTCAAAGCGCCGCCATTACAGGGTAATTGTTAAGAAATGTTAAGGTCAAAAATGTTGCGAAATCATCCGGCGGCGCGGGGGCGCTGCGGCGGCCAGTCGATGACCGGCGGCGCGGGGTCTGGAAGCCACTGAACCAGGCCCAGAGAATCCGGCGCGGGGTGTCTGCGGGGTCTGGATCGGAGAGGGGCGCGGGGTGTTCGCGGGGTGTTCGCGGGGTCTGGCGCGGGGTATTGGCGCGGGGTGTCTGCGGGGTGGATCAGAAGCGCCCCGGAGAGGCGGCGCGGGGGCGCTGCGGCGGCCAGTCGATGACCGGCGGCGCGGGGTCTGGAAGCCACTGAACCAGGCCCAGAGAATCCGGCGCGGGGTGTCTGCCAATTTGTCTGCCAATTTGCCCGGCTTGTCTGCCAATTTGTCTGCCAATTTGCCCGGCTTGTCTGCCAATTTGCCCGGAGGGGGATAGGCGGCGGGGGCGTTTTGAGGGTGGCGGGGGTTGTCTGCCAATTGTCTGCCAATTTGGATTATTCTAACTCCAAACACCCACAAACAACCCATAACAGCCCCCCCGGCTGTCTGGCTTGTTTTTGTCTATCGTAAATACTTAAAAATAAGTGGTGGCAAGGAGCAGAATCGAACTGCTGACACGGTGATTTTCAGTCACCTGCTCTACCAACTGAGCTACCCCGCCACCTGGAAATGAAATGGTGAACCTGAAGGGAATCGAACCCCTAACCTTCTGGTCCGTAGCCAGACGCTCTATCCAATTGAGCTACAGGTCCACTTGTGGATGCGTCCTTTAGTGGGCGCGACGCATAAGATAATGCGTGTCGAGGGAATTGCAAGCGGGTGTCGGGAAAAAAACAAAAAAAACGTCGGGAGGCGGGTGGAAAGCGTGGGGGGGAGTATATTCTTGAAGTCGGCTGCATTTTGCGGGGGAGGGCGCCGAGCGGGCAAGGGGAGGGGGATGGGGCTTGCGGAGATGAGAGTCTACTTGATTACGGATCTGGAGGGGGTGGCGGGGATCGTGAACTTCGACGACTACTGCACGCCGAAGTCGCGCTACTATGACCTGGCGAAGCGGCTGCTGACGGAGGAGGTGAACGCGGCGGCGGAGGGTTTCTTCGCGGCGGGGGCGGACGAGGTGACGGTGGTGGACGGCCACGGCCCTGGGGCGGTGGCTCCTGAACTGCTGTCGGATGCGCGGATGCGCTATGAGCGCGGGCTCCACACGCCGATCTACCCGTGGGGGCTGGACGAGGGGTATGACGTGTTTACGATCGTGGGGCAGCATGCGAAGTCGGGGACGCCGTTCAGCCACATTACGCACACGGGGTCGGCGGACTGCTACGACCTGTGGTGCAACGGCTATTCGATCGGGGAGTTCGGGGAGCTGGCGCTGTGCGCGCGGGAACTGGGCATTCCGACGATCTTCGCGTCTGGGGAGGAGGCCTTCTGCCGCGAGGCGGAGGATCTGGCTCCAGGGGTGGTGACGGCGGGCGTCAAGCGCGGGCTGACGGACGACAAGCACGAGCGCGGCATCGACGCGGCGGACTACTTCCGCTCGAAACTGGCGGCGAACCACCTCTGTCCCAAGGGGGCGTGCAAGTTGATCCGCGAGCAGGCGGAGGCCGCGCTGCGCAAATACCTCGCGCATCCTGAGGCGTTCGCCTACCGTGCCTTCGAGGCGCCGTATCGGCTGGAGCGGGAGTTCCGCACCAACCACGCGGCCGGCCGCCATGAGATCTGCCGCCAGGAGGCGAGTGACGCCAGGTCGTTCATCCAGGCGTTGAACGCGCTGACGGGCGCGCCGCTGGTGCCGAAGAAGTGAGTTTTCGTCATGTTGAGGAAAAGCCAGGTTTCACACGAGGGCAGGTCATGTCGCCATGTCGGCTCATCCGCCATTTCGTCATGTCGTCATGTCGGGAAGGCTGGGGGGCGTCGCGCAGAGGCTTGCCTGGTTGGGGAATGGAGAACAGAAGGAAATTGAGAATGAAGCGAGTGCTTGCAATGTTGATGGCGCTGGGGATGATGTCGGTCCAGGCGGCGCTGACGGTGGTGGAGACGAAAGGCGGCTGGGCGGTGCTGAAGGACGGCAAGCCGCTGGTCGATCGGATATTCTTCGGGGGGACGAAGGGGCGGGTGCCGAGCAAGCTGCATCGGACGTTCCAGCAACTGCCAGACGGCACGAAGGTGTGGAACGAGTGGAACGAGGGGGAGGAGATGAAATACCGCTTTGAGCTGGCGCAGTTCAAGGACGGGCACATCGAGGCGACGATGTCGGGCGAGGATCCTGCGTTTACGCAGAACTCGCGCATCATCCATGTGGCGGTGCCCTTCAAGCGGGTGGAGGGCAAGCCGTACCAGGCGCTGCTGACGAATGGGCGCAAGTGGGAGCCCGAGGAGGGCGTCATGGACGGCTCCTTCAAGAACCACACGTGCCGCTGGTTTGTGATCGACGGGGTGATCTTCGACTTCAACCCCATTGGCCCGACGGACTACTGCATGATGTACTCGACGGGCACGGTCAAGGGCGTGTGGGGGGTGAAGCTCCACGAGGCGGGCTTCCCCGGGATGCTGTACATGTATGGCGGCGGCAGTTCGCGTCCGTCGCTGGGCGGCTTCAACGGCGCGAAACTGGTGATCCGCGAGGGGAGGAACGAGGACTATCCGAAATACCATTTCCTGAAGCAGTATACCTACTCTCAGCATCTGCTGAGCAGCCAGTTGCTGAAGTTCGGCGCGCCGAAGGCAGGCAAGGCCTTCAGCGACGGCAACTTCGCCTACAGCGCGGCGAAGGGCATGGGGTGGGCCGCGGGTTCGCCGAAGCCTGTGGTCGGCTACAAGGAGGGCGCCTACTACAGCCATGTGCGGGGGAATGGCGTGGCGAAATACCGCCTGACGGGCTACCACGAGGGCTACTATGTGGTGACGGTGGGCGCGGGCAACTACCCAGGCACGCCGAACAACTTCACGGTCAAGGTGAACGGCGAGGAGTACGGGAAGGGCCTTCGGATCCCCGCGAAGGAGTCGTGGATGGCCTCCAAGGTGGTGCGGGTCGCGAAGGGCGAGATCGAGGTGTCGCTGGAGGGCGACTATCTGCTCTCGGTGATCGGCGTGCAGCCGCTGATGAGCGAGGCGGAGGACTTCACGATGCGCCGCGGCTACTGGGTGACGGACGGCTATGAGCCAGGGTCGATCTACCGCAACGAGGACTACAAGCGTCCGCCCGTGCTGAAGGTGAGCGTGCAGCGGATTCCGCTGCCAGTGCCTGGCACGGAACTGGCGGCGAAGCCGACGGAGCCGCCGAAGCCGACGCTGCAGCCGGATCCCGAGATGCCGAGCCTGGACTGGCTCAAGTCGATGTCGATGTGCGGGCTGCAGGGCAATTCCGATGTCCTGAACGAACTGGCGGATCCCGCGCTGCGCGAGCGCTATTTCAAGCAGGAAGTGGACGGGAAGGGCTACAACTGCGTGATGGTGTCGGGGCTGCACAGTCGGCACACCTACTTCAACCACGTCAAGCGCAGCACGGAGTATTTCCGCAAGTTGTGCGGGGATCTTCACAAGCGCGGCATCAAGGTCATCGACCACCACGACGCGACGCTCCTGTGGAACTCGGACGCGGGGCTGCGGACGCTGGCGGAGCGGCTGGGCGAGATCTCGGTCGCGGTGCTGGACTTCCAGCCGTCGTTCCAGTTCTGCTTCAACTCGCCTGCCTTCAAGGAGACCTACTACGGCTACCTGCTGGAGCAGGTGAAGGCGGGGGTGGACGGCTTCCAGCTCGACGAACTGGGCTACTGGCCGCAGGGGTGCGGGTGCCAGGCGTGCCGCGAGCAGTTCCATCGGGAGACGGGGTGCTGGCTGCCGATGAACGAATGCGACCCCTGCTTCAACAACCTGGCTTCGCCGCTGTGGCGGCGCTGGCTGGACTGGCGCACGGTGATGGTGACCAACTGGTTTGTGGAACTGCGTCGCCGCGCGATGCCGATCAAGCCCGATCTGGTGCTGAGCATCTACACGACGCACTGGGGCTTCACGCGCTCAGGCCCGCGCTATGCCGCCTCGGGCAATCTGGTGGACATGGCGCGCACCTTCAATGTCTTCGGGACGGAGGTGATGACGCGCAACTCCCTGATGTCGTCGCGGCCGCTGTTGCCGTACCGCAAGATGAAGAACATTTTGTCGAAGGCGTACGGCGCGCAGGTCTGGGGGCTGTACTACTCCTCGGACTGGAAGGTGGACTATTTCGCGTGGGCGGTCGCGAACCTGGTGGGGCAGGCCTCGTGGCTGTCGAAGGTCGATCGGACGGGGGCGCCCGACTACCGCGCGTTCGCGGGGTCGAAGGAGAACATGGTGCGCCGCGGGGCGGAGCCGCTGGCGGAGATCGCGCTGCTCTTCTCGGCGCCGAGCCGCGACTGGAACTCGGGCATCGGCTTCGAAGGCGAGCTCTTCGGGCTGGCGCAGACGCTGGAGGAGATGCACGTGCCCTACGAGATGATCGGCGAGATGAGCCTGAAGCCTGAGGCCCTGGCCAAGTACAAGGTGCTCTCCATCGGCACGTCGGGATGCCTGTCGGACGCCGAGGTCGCGGCGATCAAGGACTTCGCGCGGGCGGGGGGAACGGTGCATCTGTCGTGCAACGCGGGCGGCTACAATGAACTCGGCATCCTGCGTCGCAAATGGGCGTTCGCGGATGTCTTCGGCTTCGACCTGCTGCTGACGTCGTCGAAGTCGCAGGTGAGGGAGGTGGGCGGCGTCAAGTTGAAGGCCCCGATGGTGAGTTTTGCGCGGCTGAACCAGCTGGAGAAGCCGTGGCGGACGGTGCGGCAGTACGGCAAGGGGCGTTTCATCTACTCGGGGATTCCGCTGGCGGCGCAGTTCTATGCGCGCGAGGGGACGCCAGGCGCGGAGTGGAAATACGATCCGAATCCCGCGCTCTACGCCTTCTTCCAGCAGGAGATCCGCGACCTCTTCGGGCAGGCCTTCCTCTGGAAGGTCGACGTCCCCGCCAAGGTCTTCACGGCGCTGTGGAAGCAGCAGGACGGCACGCTGGTCGCGCATTTCCTCAACGGCACTGGCTGCGACATCAAGGCTGGCCAGAAGATGATCCAGGGGGCGCCGAAGGACGCCTTCCCCGCGATGCCGAAGGACATCGTCTTCACCCTGCCGTGCGCGAAGGCGACCTCGGCCTACGCTACCAGCCCCGACTTCTCGGGGCGACAGCCGGTGCGCCTCCAGCGAAACGCCGACGGCACGGCGACCATCACGCTGCCGAAGGCGCTGCTGAAGACCTACACACTGGTGAAGATCCAGTAGGCGCAGGCTGCGGCCAGTCCTGTGCCGGCGGCGCAAGCCGCCGGTTGGGGCGCAGAGGCTGGGCATGCGGGGGACTTGGGGGGCGGTTGCGGGAGGGGGGAAAACAGCAGGAGAGAGCGACGCGATGAAGGGCTGGCGAAAATTCGGAATGGCTGCGGTGCTGGTGCTTTTCGGCGTGCTGGGGCGCGCGGCGGAGCCGTTGACGGTGCCGCCTCCGCTGGAGATCTGCACGGTCGAGGAGGCGGATGCGGCGCTGGCCAAGTTGCCGGCGCTGCCGGAACCCAGGACGCCGCGGCGGTTCCAGACGACGAAGCCCTTTGTCGCGGACGCGCTATTGAACAACGCGACGCGGAATGCGGCGATTGTGAATGTCCGGGAGGCGATGCGGGAGTTGCTGGGGCCGTTCAACGACGCGGACAACAAGGCCTTCGAGGCGAAGTGGAACGCGGTGATGGAGTATCCGTCGCCGGTGATTCTCGAGTGGCTGAAGCAGGTCGGGCCGATTGCAACGGAGATGGTGCGTCTGAAGATGCTGTGCGAGCAGAACATCTCGGACTACAACGAGTGCATTGTGGGGGCGAACTATGCGCGGGACTTCGGAAACCACGAGCAGGCGCGCGCCCTGATGCGGGAGGTCGGTTCGATCGCCGCCACGATGGCGGCGGCGAAGGCGCGGATGCAGGCGCTGGAGGCGAAGTTGGATGCGCTGGGCGAGATGCCGGATCCCGCGGAGCAGAAGAAGGCGGACGCGGCGACGTATGCCGAGGCGCGCAAGGCAGTCCGGGAGTATCTGTGCGGCGCGCCGCCGGAGACGGAGATCGACGGCGAGTTCGAGCTCACCGGGCCGTTCCTGATGCGGGAGTGGGGCGCCAAGAACAAGGAGGATGTCTGGAAGATCATGCTGCCGGGGGTGGGGAACTTCAACTACTGGGCGCAGCCGAAAATCTTCATCCGGCCGATCCTACAGTACGAGGAGAACGGCGTCGTCGCCATCTATGTCTACACCGAGGCGTTCCACGGTAAGGTGGTGCGGGCGCGGCAGGAGGAGGATGGCAGTTTTGTGATCTTCGACGGTCTGGAGGATGACATCGAGCGGATTTCCCTCAAGATGGAGAAGGACGACAAGGAGGATCCGATCCTGGTGATGCGCTATGCTCGACCGAGGAAGACGAGCCACCAGAGTTTCACGGCGATCTACCGTCCCACGAACAAGACGTGGTATACGCTGCCGGGGAAGGAATCCGGAAAGGACACCGTGGAGAAACTGCGTGAGTCCCAGAAGATCTACGCGCAGATCTACGGGCAGTGGTACGACGCGGCGGTGAAGGTCTTTGAGACGGTCACGAAGAAGGCGCCGTTCGTGGATGTTCCGAAGGCGGAGGAGGTCTACTATGTGCTGAGCGGCGTCCGTCCGGGGAAGAAGGGGTGGGGGGATGCGAAGATGGGCTACATCGACAGGGGCGTGGTGATAGATGCCTGGGAGGCCTACCAGAAGGTCATTGCGGCAATGGCGGCGACAGAGCAGGACCGCAAGAAGCAGGCGCGCAGCGCCACCGACCGGATGGGGCAGATGGGGCTGTATCGGCTGGACTCGAAGGTGCGGCGGGACATCTACTATCTGAACTCGAACAATCGCCGGGTGACGATCGACATGGGGGAGACGGAGACGCATGTGCGCTGGGCGATTCCGACGCCGGTGATGGAGGCGACGGCGGGGGTCTGCCGGCTGCCCTTCGTGCCGCAGTTCAAGGTGAAGCCCTTCAAGCATGTCGCGGAGCCCTTTCCGAAAAACTACCTCGATGTGCAGTTGATTGCATGGGGGCTGAACACCTCGTTCAAGGAGCGGTTCGAGCAGGGCTTTACGGGCAAGGCGGTGGCGACGGCCAAGATTTCGGAGCTGGGGGTGAGGCCGGCGTCCATGACGGTCCAACTGAAAATCTACGATAATTACCTGTCGGACGGCTGCGCCGTCGACTACATCTACACCCGCGCGGTGCTGTCCGCCGAGGAGGCGGAGCGCGTCTCGCGCGAAATCGCCACCAACTTCGAGCGGGGCATCCAGAAGGAGTGGGCGGACAACCGCTTCGCGGAAGCCGCCATGGCGATGGACGAGAATGTCGAAAAGGCGCTGAAGGCGGAGGAGGAGATCGCCAAGGTCGAGGCGGCGCTCCGGGCGGCCGAGGAGGCGCGCCAGGCGCGCGTCGCCTTCCACCAGGAGAATATCGCCCTGTGCCGCCAGCGGGCGGGGGAACTGAAGAAGGAACTGGACGGCGAAATCAAGAAGTTCAAGGACGCCGAGAAACGGTTGCGGGAGGCGAAGACGCCGGATGAGAAGGAGAAGATCCAGGATGAGATGCGCCGGGCCAACGAGCGGGCCCAGGCGCTGCAGTGGGGGCAGATCTGCCAGGAGAGCAACGCCATCTACGAGAGCGACCGCGCCCGCGCGGAGGAGACGGGGGTGTTCATAGCGAGCCGCACGCCTTTTGACACGATGTGCCAGGTGCAGTTGCGCGAGAGCGCGCTGCGGGAGGTGCAGGAGGACGAGAATCTGCGCAAGGCGCAGGAGAAGGTCTATGCGATGCTGGCGCGTCAGAAGGGGGAGGAGCGGGAGGCGACGGAGCGCATCATCGAGCGGATCGAGGAGGAGAACATCCAGGATCGGGCGAGGTGGGAGAAACTGGGGAATCTGCTGTTGGCGCGGGACGTCGATTCCACGGTGGGGCGCATGGAGATGCTGGAAGACAAGGCGCTTGGATATGACGACTGGATCACCCGCTTCCAGCGCGCCAAACTGTTCAGCGACATTGGCATGGCGATGACCGGCATCGGCGGCGCGCCAATGGTCTGGTCCTACGTCTACTCGATGGGTTGGGGCTATATCGAAAATGGCCCGATGGGCATCTTGAAGGGTGCGATCTGCACCTACTCCAATGCGGTGGAAGTCATCTGGAGCGGCTACGACGGCTATAAGACGGGCGGCTGGAAGGGGGCGCTGGAGGGGGCGGCGTGGTCGGCGACGCTGAACACGGCGCTGCCGTGGATCATGGGCAAGGTGAACTGGAACAAGAAGATCGAACTGAAGTTCGGCAAGAAGGCCGGCGCGCCAAAGCCCCCCAAGGCCGATGTCAAGGCCTACAAATTGGAGGTCAAGAAGGCGGAGGCCGCGGTCAGCGACTACGTCGTCAAGAAGAACCGCATCAACGACCTGGAGTTCGTCAAGAAGGGCAATGGCCCGGAGATGGTGCTGGTGAGCCGCAAGACCGGCGCGCAGGTCTCCGACGCGCAATTGACCCAGATGCGCATGGACGTCGTGCACGCGGCAGGCAAGATCAACGCCAACCCGACCGCGAAGGCGCTGCTGAAATACAGCAAGGGCTACCAGAAGATCGGGGCGGACTTCGACATGGAACTGGGGCGCATCCACAAGGCAGTGCAGGCGGAGTTCTACAAGGAGATGAAGGCGCGGGGCTTCAACGACCAGCAGATCCAGTCGATCCGCAACGCCTCCTCGAAGGGGACGGTTGGCATGGATTCCGACTGGGGGCTGGTCGAGGGGGTGCCCATCACCCGCAACGGCCGCCCCTCGAACAAATACGAGTGGATGTCCGAGGCGCAGTCGGCGTACAACGTGTGCTACAAGAAGACGACGGGCTACGACGCCGAGCATCTCTCCTGGGAGAACATCACGACCTCCATCCATCCCGAGGCCTACCGCAACCTGGACATCCTGAGCGCCTCCGAGAACGGCACGGCAATGCGCAACCTGGTGCGCAATACCTCGCTCTCCGACGCGCAGCAGATTGTCGATGTCAGCGTCTACAAGGCGAACATGATGCTGAACAGCGACAAGTTCCCCCGGCTCGTCTATGTCCGCGAGGCGGCGCGCGGCGCCGCCAAGGACATGGGCAACAAGTTCCTGCCCGCCATCAAATCGCGCATCTCCACCCTGGAGCGGATGGCGCAGATGGCAACGAAGCACGGCAAGGGCCTCGACCCCAAGATGCAGCGCGAACTCAACCGCCTCACTGCCGCCCGCGACCAGTACGCCCGCATCCATAAGACCCTCGACAAGATCGGCAAGGGCGAACTGCCCCCCGAGGTGTGGGACGACGAAATCGCTTCCATCACCGGCGGACGCGGCATCTCCGACATGCTCACCGATTTGGGCGATGTGTTCAAGTCACTGGTGTGGAAGTGAGACGGGAGGGGGATGGGACTTTGGACGGGACTCAGGACTCAGGACTCAGGACTCACGACCCACGACTCACGACTCACGACTCAAGACTCAGGACTCAGGACTTTGGATGGGGGACAGGACTTAGGACTTTGGACTTTGGACTTTGGATGGGGGACGGGACTTTGGACTTTGGACTTTGGACTTTGGACTTTGGACAGGACTCAGGACTTTAGACGATTCACCTCTAGCGATTAAGGAATCCAGGCCATGGCAATTGATCTTGCGAATGTAGACATTTCCCTTCAGGAGTTCCAGCGGGTCGCGTCAGGCAAATACAATGCGGGCGAGGTTCGGCTTTTGGGCGAGCACAAGCTGGAGAAGATCAACAACCACGTCTTGTTCAAAGGCAAGAACAACGTTTCGCTGTCGCACGAGGAGGTGCTGGCGATCAAGACGGCGTTCATCGACGCGCTGGCGCGCGGCGGGCTGGATGCGGCGCTCCTCAATGAAATCCGCGCGGAACTGGGGCTTGCGCCCAAGGCGGCGACGGACACGACGCTCATGGCGCGCTCGCTCAAGCCGCTTTCGCGCCAGCAGATCCGCGATATCCTGGACCGCTATTCGGAGATGCTGGCGGAGCACGGGACGCGCATCCGCACCTCTGGCGAACTCTTCGCGCGGGTCTCGCAGGCGAAACAGGAATCCCGCGCCGCGAAGCGCGCGGCGGTGAACGGCGCGCTGGATCGGCAGCGTGCGACCAAGGGGAATCCTCGGGTCGCACGGTTGCAGGCGGTCGTCGGGGGAATGGTGGACTTCCAGCTGGGCGCCGAGCGGGATGAACTGCTTTCCGAGGCGCAGGACCAGCTCGCGTCCCTGCTGCGCCGATGCGGCGGCCAGCCTTCGGCCGAGCGCCCCGCCCAGCTTGAGATCACGCTCCCGAACGGCCAGACCATCGTCATGGGCACGAAGATGAACGAGCTGGAGTATGCGCGGAAACTCGATGACGAGATTATCCGCCTCCGCTACGGCCTTCCGCCTTCGCAGCACGACCTGGACGTGCGCGCGGCCTTCCAGTCGCTTGGCCAGGCGGAGCGCCTGGCGTGGCTGGCGAACGCTGGGAACACCGCGGCGAGCGCCAGCGAGGTGCGCACGGTGGCGGTCATGCTGCTGCAGGAGCGCGGCGTCTCGGACTATGCGACGCTTTCGCGGTTGAACCAGGCGCCGATCGCCGCCGTCCTGGGCGCCGTCAGGCAGCTGGTCGAGGCCGCGCCCGCCCAGGGCGGCGCGGCCGTGCGCCAGATGGTTTTGGATGCCCTTGTCCCGCAGATCAATCCGCAGGCGCTTCCCGCCGCGCAGGAGCAGGCGTTCATACCCGCCACGTCGCCCAGTCTCTTCAATCGGGCGGCGCGGGAACTGCTGTGCTTCCGCAGCGGGCTTGGCTCCCCGTTCGAGTTCCAGGCCTTCGCCGATGAAACCGTCGCCCTGTTGCGCGGGCGCTTCGGCGAGGCGATCGTGCCGCCAGACGCCGCATTCGGGGATTTCAGCAATTCGGGCCTTGTCTGCCCCCTGATCCGCATTGACGGGGAAGGGGATCCAGGCATTCCCGTCGAGCGCGCCAGGATGGAGACCCTGCGCGAGCCGCTGACCAAGATGGCGGTGTCGATGGCTTCGCGCACGGCGCTGGAGAATGAGGTCAAGGCCGCCATCCAGCGGCTTGGCGCGGGGAAACTCAACCCCCGCATCATCGCCAACGGCATCAACCGCGCCAATCCCGCGCTGGTGGAGGCCATCTCCAACTGCAAGTCGCCGTCGGAAGTGTCCGCCGTCCTCGACACGGCGCGTTCGCAGATCGAGGCGGCCGTCCGCCGCAACGTCGAAGTGACGCGCTGCAAGAATTCCTTCATCGATTTCGTCCGCGAAGTCGTTTCCGCCGCGACCGGCATACCGATTTCCTGCATAGGGGAGGAGGCTCTTCCCGAGACACGGCTGCACACCATCGCGTATCGCCTTGCGGAAAAGATCGACGGCAAGAACATCCCCGTGGAGAAGGATGAAGACATCGAGATGCTCTTCCGCGACGAGGCGCGCGCCTTCGCCGCCGAGCGCGCGTCGCTCTTCATGACGGTCGACATGCTGGCGCTTTCCGCCGAGACGAAGGCCGACCTCAAGGGATGGCTGCTGGCGCAGGAAAAGGTCAACTATCTTGACATGAATGCCATCGTCTCCGCCTCGGCGCAAATCGGCATGAAGGAAGTGGCCGATGCGCTCAAGGCGGGGGCGCCCAAGGAGGCGGTCTATCGGGCGATGACGCAGGTCATGGCGGCCGTCGCCCCGCTGGCCGACACGCTGCTGGAGGGAAAGCTGGAGGAGGTAGGCTCCCCTGAGCACACGAATGTGATCACCACCATGTTCCTCATCGCCTTCGACGCGTTGCCAGGCATCCGCGAGGATCTCGCCGCCTTCCTGGAACGGCCCGAAGTGCGGGCCGACTTGGAGAACGGCCGCGTGGCCGTCAACAATCCCGCCTTCGGCTGCGTGGCGTTCCTGCGGTTCGCGGCCCCGCAGGCCGAGAAGACGAACGCGGCGATTGTCGATGGCCTCGGATCGGGCAGGCTTTCGGCCATCAACGGCCTGGCGCTCGTCCAGGCCGCGCGCGACGTGGGACTGGACCAGTTGACGCCCGCCGAGGTGCTGGCGCTCTTCGCGCCGACGGCTCCCTCGGGCAAGATCCTTGCCGAGGCGGTCGGTTCCTCGCCAGTCGCCATCACGCCCGCGATTCTGCACTCCCTCGCCTACGGCGCGCTCAAGCCGCTGGCAGGCACCATCACCACCGAGCGGGTCGGCGTGCGGATCTTCCTGGAAGGCGTCGGCGCGCAGCAGGCGCAGACGGCGGGCTACCATTCCTCGGAACTGCCCGCGCTTGCTCGCGCCTTCGCGCTGTTCCAGGCCGCGACTGGCTGCAACGAGTCGGCGGCCATCGCCGCCGTGCTGGATCCGCATAGCCCCGCGCGCCGTCTCATGGACTACGGCGGGCGCTTCACCGAAAGCGTCCAAAACTTCAAGCGGGGGCTTGCGCTCATGGACAAGTTCCAGACCTGGTACAAGGAACTCCTCGACGACGTCGAGGCAGGCAAGCAGGATACGCCGACGCAGATCAACTTTGGTTCCTACCGCATTGACATGCGGGCTGCGCGGGCGGTCGAGAAACTCCTGTTCGAGGAAATCGCCGTCAACGGAGCGCTCAACCTCGATGCGGAGGACCCGAATGAGGTCTTTGACATGGAGAACAACGCCGCGCTGCGCTTTGTCGGCCGCGGCTACACCGAGTCCTTCACCAACTCCCTCGCGCAGATCCCGCCCAAACAGCGCCACCTCTTCTACACCGTCTTCGACGCCCTCGACCCGCTCTCGACGGGGACGGGGGGGAAGGGCGTCCCACCGAAATTCCGCCACTCCGTGATTCTGGCTTCGCGCGTCCTCAAGAACTTCGACGCCATCGCCGCGCTGCGGTCGGCGGGCCAGCTTGACCGCGCGCACCTGGTGCCGCTGCTGTTCGCGGATCTCGCGGTCCCGCCGAACGCCACGAACACCGAGATCTGCGACGCCTTCGATGCGAAAATGAGGGAGCACTTTGAACTCTTTGGCCCGTTGTATCTGCTTATGCAGGACACTGGCGCCACCATCGGCGAGGGGCTGGAAGCCATCCGCAAGGGCGAACGCCTGCCCCCCGCCCCGTGGGTTTCGTCCTTCACGGGGCATTTCGAGGAACTCGACGGCACCCCGAAGGGCGGCCGCGACACCATGGTCGGGGATCTTCTGCGCCCCAGCAACCCCGTGTCCGTCGCGACCAAACAGCATATCCTGTCGGAGGAAAACAAGCATTTTGTCTTCCATTTTCCTGACGGCGAGACTCTGGTGGCCAAGCCGGGGCTCCGCGAGGATGAGGGCGTGCTGCCCTCGTGCAACGCCATCGCGGACAAGATCGAGGCGCTTTGCGGCGCGATCCACCCCAAGCAACTGTCGGGCGTCTACTTCACCCTCTCGCAAAGCGGCATCGGCGGCAACATCATGGGCGGCTTCAAGGCGCAGGGCATCAATTCCAACGAGCACATGGCCGTCACCTTCACCCTTGAGCGGAACGCCGAGACGGGGGCCGTCATCATCACCTGCAGCGAGCCGCAGGGCTTCCCGTTCCATTTCCACTGGACGACCACCGTCGCCCTCGACGGCTCCTCGACCTCCACTCCGATGGTCATCGAAGGGGCGTAGGGAAACGGGGGCGTCTGGAAGGCGGCCCCGAGGCCGTGAGTTTTGTTTTTAAGGAATGCGCGCTTGACGAAGCGGCCGTAGCCACGGCATCCCGCCGTGGCAGGCGGATGAGCCACACAGGGTTTACAATCGGGCGGCGGAATCGTTCGCTGCGTCGCTCGTCGGGGCGACCACGGCGGGACGCCGTGGCTACCATTTTCGGGGCGTTGATTCGGCAATAGCCTGCCTTCATGGGGAACAGCGCGTTTTAGGAATGTGTTCTCACGCAGAGACAACAACACAAGGAGAAAAGAGCGATGAAACGATGGATTCTGGTTTGGATGGCGGCGCTGCTGTGGTGCCCGTTGGCGGAGGCGAAGGTGAAACTGGCGCCGATTTTCGCTTCGCACATGGTGCTGCAGCGCGAGATGCGGGTGCCTGTGTGGGGGACGGCGGACGCGGGGGAGAAGGTGAAGGTCTCCTTCGGGGGGCAGGTGCTGGAGACGACGGCGGGTCAGGACGGCAAGTGGCGGGTGGACCTGGCGCCGATGAAGGCGAATGCGAAGCCGCAGGCGCTCACGGTCAATGATGTCGTCTTCGAGGATGTGCTGGTCGGCGAGGTGTGGATCTGCAGCGGCCAGTCGAACATGGAGATGCCGATGTGGTCGGACAAGGCGCGCTGGCGCAACATCGACGGCGACAAGATCTGCGCGCAGGGCGCCAATCCGCTGATCCGCACGGGGCGGGTGGTGCGGAAATGGGCGACGCAGCCGCAGACGGAGTTCTCGTCGGTCTGGATGGCGCTGGATGCGGAGAATGGCCTGTCCTTCTCGGCGGTGGCCTTTTTCTTCGGGCAGGAACTGCAGGCGAAACTGGGGATTCCGATCGGGCTGGTGCGCTCCTGCTGGAGCGGCACCCGCATCGAGCCGTGGATCCCGCCGTGCGGCTTCGACAGCGTTTCGGAGTTGAAGGGCATTGCGGCGGAGGTCAACGCCAAGTTGCCAGGGCATCCAGCGTACAAGGCGGCGGCGGCGAAGACCGCGCAGGACTATGCCCAGTGGCTGGCCGACTTCCAGAAGGCGGCGGCGGAGGGGCGCGAACTGCAGCCCCCGCCTGCCTTCCCCGCGGAACTGACGCCGTATTCGATGAACCCGCGCCCCCACCAGCAGCCGACGACGCTCTACAACGCGATGATCCATCCGATGGTGCCCTTCGCGGCGCGCGGCTTCATCTGGTACCAGGGGTGCTCGAACCGCGGCGAGGGGATGCTCTACCGCCACAAGATGCAGGCGCTGCTGAACGGCTGGCGCAAGGTCTTCGAGAATCCCGAGATGCGCCTCTACTTTGTGCAGCTCGCGCCGTACCGCTACGGCGGGAACCCCGAGGCGCTGCCTGAGATGTGGGAGGCGCAGTCGGCCTTCGAGAAGGCAAACGAGCCGCTGGTCGGCATGGCGGTCATCAACGACGTCGGCGACTACGGCGACATCCATCCGCACAACAAGGGGCCAGTCGGCAAGCGTCTGGCGGCCTTCGCCCTGGCGCGTGACTACGGCATCAAGGGGATCGAGCCTGATTTCCCGCGTCCAGTGAAGTTCCAGGCGGAGAAGGGCGCCATCGTGGTCTCCTTCGAGCATGTGAAGCGCTGGGACTACCGCGGCGAGGGGCCGCTGGCGGGCTTCCAGGTGGCGGGCATCGACGGGGCCTTCCAGCCTGCGCAGGTGCAGATGCGCGGCACGGATATCGTGGTCTCCTCGCCTGAGGTGCCGCGTCCGCGCGCGGTGCGCTATCTGTGGCATCAGACGGTCACGGGCAAGCTCTTCAACGAGAATGGGCTGCCGTTGACGGCCTTCCGCCTGGCGGAGCCTTTCAAGCCAGAGGAGATGGCGAAGGAGCTGACGGGGGAGAAGTGGCAGCTCGCCTTCGACTTCAACCTCTTCAAGGGTGTTCCTGGCAACAGCGCGGCCGCATACGACGTGGACAACAGCGCGAAACTCAAGGGCCAGGTGAAGCGCGTCGCGTACCTCTTCACAGGCACGCGGAGCAACGGGACGGATGCGTGGCTGTTCGTGGCGATGGACGCCTTCACGCCCGAGGCCGCCAAGTGCGGCGTGCCGACCATCGCGTCGGGCGCCTGCTTCCAGACCAAGGTCGCCAATGTCTTCGTGGCCACCAACCAGAGCGGCATCCCGAAGGGGGCCTTCCCCGAGGGGAACATCGAGTTCTGGCCCGACAACTACGCGAACACTCCCGCGCTGAGGCTCCCTGGCGCAGGCACGCAATACGACTGGGACGACACCCGCAGCAATCCCCAGCGCGGCTACGGCTCGATGCAGATCCAC
>JAEEGL010905904.1_pt1 | contig 24408 bp, 14 predicted proteins | sample 9134231 | NCBI WGS metagenome assembly JAEEGL01 (sample SAMN16246548, study PRJNA631951) | gut metagenome | biome: gut microbiome; feature: rumen; material: fiber-attached | host: Bos | place: Iran: Karaj | collected 2018-10
AAAGAAGGAAAGAGAAAAACAAATCTAAAAAAAGTATTTCCTGGTTATGTGCTTATAAAAATGATAGTAACAGAGGAATCATGGTACATTGTTAGAAATACTAGAGGTGTTACAGGATTTGTTGGATCTGGAACAGATCCAATACCATTAACAAACGAAGAAATAAGAAGTATGGGATTTGAAGAAGTTCCGGTAACAGTAGATTATGAAAAGGGCGATAATGTAAAAGTATTAGCAGGACCGCTAGAAGGATTTATAGGTGTAGTACAAGAAATAAACAAGGAAAAAGGGAAAGTAAAAGTTTCAGTTTCAATGTTTGGAAGAGAAACACCTGTAGAACTAGAATTTTCACAAGTTCAGAAAGCATAGAATGAGGGAGGTTAAAGAAAAATGGCAGAAAAGGAAGTAATTAATGTTATAAAATTACAAATAGAAGCTGGAAAAGCAACACCAGCACCACCAGTAGGACCAGCTTTAGGTTCAAGTGGTGTAAATATTATGCAATTCGTAAAAGAATTTAATGATAAAACAGCAAATCAACCTGGAATGATAATACCAGTTGTAATTACTGTATATAAAGATAAATCTTTTGAATTCATAACTAAGGTTCCACCTGTTGCAGTTTTAATTAAAAAAGCAATTAAACTACAAAAGGGTTCAGGAAGACCAAATACAGAAAAAGTTGCAACAATAACAGTAGATCAAGTAAAACAAATAGCAGAAACAAAAATGGCAGATTTAAATGCTGCATCTTTAGAAGCAGCAATGAGCATGGTTAAAGGAACAGCTCGCTCAATGGGCGTTGTTGTTCAAGAATAAATTTAACATATTAATTGGGAGAGTAAAAGCTCGTTAGAACCAAAGGAGGTAAAAGAAAAATGGCAAGAGGAAAAAGATACGAAGAAGCTTCAAAACTTGTAGACAGATCAAAGGAATATGAAGCAAAAGAGGCATTACAAATTTTAGAAAAAATGCCTAAAACAAAATTTGATGAAACAGTTGAATTACATGTTAAATTAGGTGTGGATTCAAAATTAGCTGACCAACAAGTAAGAGGTACAGTAGTACTTCCAAATGGAACAGGTAAAACGAAAAGAGTATTAGTATTTGCAAAAGGAGACAAAGCAAAAGAGGCTGAAGAAGCTGGCGCAGACTTTGTTGGAGCAGAAGAACTAGTACCAAAAATTGAAAAAGATAACTGGTTTGAATATGATGTAATAGTTGCAACACCTGATATGATGGGTGTAATTGGAAGATTAGGAAAAGTATTAGGACCAAAAGGTTTAATGCCTAACCCTAAATCTGGAACAGTAACAATGGATGTAAAAAAAGCTATATCAGAAATAAAGGCTGGTAAAGTTGAATACAGATTAGATAAAACTAATATTATTCACTTAGCTTTTGGAAAATTATCTTTTGGAACAGAAAAATTATATGAAAACTATGAAAGAATAATAGAAGCTATAATAAAAGCAAAACCAGCATCTGCAAAAGGACAATACATTAAAAGTGTATCAATATCAACAACGATGGGACCAGGACTATATATAAATCAAAAATAATTTAAATTAATATAGCCAAAGACAGTAGGCAAAAGTAAGACCTACCGAGGCATAGCGAAGAAGATAGAAGCCTTCTTTATATGCATCGGTATGCCTATAAAGAAGGCTTTTTGTTGGGGAGGTGAAAAAATGGCAAGCGAAAAAGTACTAGCACAGAAAAAAGAAGAAGTATCTAAATTAGCAGAAAAAATAAAATCAGCTAAATTAGTTTTACTTACGGATTACAGAGGAATAACAGTTACAGATGTAACAAATTTAAGATCAGATTTAAGAAAATCAAATACAGAATATGCTGTTATAAAAAATAATATAACAAGAAGAGCATTAAAAGAAGCTGGAATAGAAGGATTAGATGAACATTTAGTAGGACCTACAGCTGTTATATTAAACTCAGAAGACTATTTACCAGGAATAAAAGCGGTATATAAATTTGTAAAGAATAATGACTTCTACAAAATAAAGGCAGGAGTTATAGATGGAAAAGTAGTGTCAGTAGATGAAATTAAGACACTAGCAAAACTTCCATCAAGAGAAGAATTATTATCAAAACTTGCAGGCGGATTGCTTGGAACAATTGCAAAACTTGCAGTTGGTTTAGAACAAGTACGTTTACAAAAGGAAAATGCATAATAATAAGTTAAAAATAAAAAAAATAAATTAAAAAGGAGAATAAAAAATGTCAGAGAAAGTTGAAAAATTATTAGAAGAAATCGATAGCTTAACAGTTATTGAATTATCAGAATTAGTAAAAGGAATAGAAGAAAAATATGGAGTATCAGCAGTAGCAGCTGCTGCACCAGCAGCAGGAGGAGCTGCAGCAGCAGGAGCAGATGAAGAAAAATCTGCATTCAATGTAGTATTAAAAGAAGCAGGACCAAATAAGATAGCTGTAATCAAAGTTGTAAGAGATGCAACAGGATTAGGATTAAAAGAAGCTAAAGACCTAGTAGATGGAGCTCCAAAAACAATAAAAGAAAATGTAGAAAAAGCAGAAGCTGAAGAATTAAAAACAAAATTCACAGAAGCAGGAGCTGTTGTTGAATTACAATAATTGAAAACTAATTCATAAAAAACACCAGAAATTCAAAATATTTCTGGTGTTTTTTTTGTGCCTTAAAACCCCATATTTCCCTAACTAAAAAGGTTAAAAATATAGCATATATTACAAAAATGTAATGAAACTTTAAAAAATGAAGCCAAAAAACCGCTAGTAAAGTATCCGTATACTAATAAAAGATGCTTTTTGTAATACAAAAAAAGTGCTATTGCATTCTAATATAAAAAAAGCTAATATGAGTATATATAAATATAAAATAAACAAAACAGCTAGAGACAGTATATAGCCATTCGAAAAGGAGAAGTTGCAATGAAACAAGAGAGAAATGAAATTATTTTTAATTCAAAGAAAGGATCAAGATTAAAGCGAAAAGGAATGCTAATAACGGTTTTCCTTTGCTTGTTGTGCTTATTCCCAAACATAAGCTTGGGACGAGAAACTGAAATACCAGAAAATTTGATAGAGGAAAAAGTAAGTAGCATAACTGAACAAAATCTTGGAGCAGTTGACGAAGAAAGAACAATAGAATTAGATGGAGCGTATGATGCTAATTCAGGAGCAATAAAACTAACATGGACTACGAATGGTGATTATAAAAAATATAATGTTTTTATGAAAAAAAGGCTTGACAATAGAAGCTTTACTGAAGATAGCTATATAACGGATAATAGATATAAAGAGCATAAAATAAAAGAAACAAACAGTAAAAGCTATATAGTGCCAAATCCAGTAAATGTTGATGGGCTTAAAATAAGCATTAAAGATGAAATAGGCCCACGCCCACCTGTTATAACAACAAGTATATTAGAAAATGGGAAAGGATTTAATGTAAAAGTAAATGCAGTAGGTGATCAAGGAACAGTATATAGATTTAGGGTAGAAGGAAGATTTACAAGAATTGATGATTCTTCAGATAACTCAGTACTAATAACTACTCCTGTAGTTTCAAATGAAAAACAAATAACAATAACATCAGGACTTAAGGAATATCAATATCTTTTAACTAAAAGTGCAAATTCAACATTTAGTGGCTATAAAAAAGCAACAACTATATCAGATTTAAATACAGCAATTAACAGAGATGTAAAAACAAATTTTGATGCAAATTGGTCAGTACAGTATTTATATGTAAGAGCAGTAGATAAAGCAGGAAATGCTGGTGGAATTGTAATGAAAAGATTAGAAAATTCATTATATTTAACATCAACATATGATAAAAATTCAAACAGTGTTACATTGAGATGGACATTAAATACAAATACACCTGGACAAATAGTTATTTCACTATATAAGAATAAGACAACTATAGCCACAATAAATAATGCTAGTAAAAAAGGTAGTCGTAAAGTATCAGGAGCAGATACAGCTAAACCTAATGCACCTACTTTAACATCTACAAAAAATTCAGATTATTCAGGATATACTGTAAAGGTTAAGGATAATGGGGATAATGGAACAAAATATGAATTTTCAGCTGATGCACTTATAAAAACAGCAAAAGGTAAACAGTTAGATGCAATATTCCTTATAGATTTGTCAGGCTCAATGGTAGATGTAATTGATGCTTTTACTAAAAAACAAGGAGGAATATATCAAGTTGCTAAAGATATAATAGATGATGGCGGACGCGTTGCAACAATAAGAATGGACGGATTAGGGAACCCTATGGAAGTTAGTGATGGCTTTACAAGAAATATCAATCAAGTAGCGGCTGATATAAGTGCATGGAAAACTGGGGGACATAAATTTGCAGAAGGTTTAAATGAAGCTATAAATATGTTTAAAAATGATGGGGAATCAGATTTTAAGGCTATAATACTATTCTCTGACAGTAACTCAGATTATTTGTATGAAAACTACTTAACTAAAGTTAATACTATGTTAAAAATGCAAAGAAATTCAATAAATCTATATGCAATATATCGTACAAATTCAATGGCAATTGTTAAACCATATACCAAGGATGCTAGAACTTTAGAAAACCCTGAAGAAAGTGATACTGAAAATATTATAAAAGATATTAGACATAAATTTAGAGAAATGTATGCAATAATTAAAGAAGACTTAAAAATACCTTCTAATGTAGCAACAATAGAAGCAAAGAGCGGAACTATTGGATATGAATACTATATTTCAAAAAAGCAATTAAGTAGTAGCGAACAATTAACTAAATTAAACCGACAAGGAACAACAGTATCAGGATTTACTTCAACAATACATGTAAATGCTCAAGAATATGATCAATATGTATATGTAAGAATAAAAGATAAAGCAGGAAACGACAGTGCAATAAAAGAGATTAAGATACCTAAAGTTGAAATACAAATAAAGCTAAAATCAAATTATAAAAATGGATTAAATTATGTACCATTAAGCTGGACAAATACTGATAAAAGAGAAGGATACCTATACGAATTATATAGAAGAGAAGAAGATGGAGCATATATAAAAGTAAATGAAACTAGCAATAGTACAAGAACATTAAAATCTTCTTCGAATAAATCAACATCATTTAATGATCCTGGAAAACATACATTTATAGTACCAGATGGAGTAACAAGTATAACAGCAACAATGGTAGGAGCTGGTGGAGGCGGTTCAGGAAACTACGAAAAAACAGGAACAGGTGAATCTGCAGAAACACAAACGTTATCATACAAAGAACCAGGAACATATACATGGCCAGTACCAGCAGGAGTAACAAGTATAACAGCAACAATAGCAGGAGCTGGTGGAGGCGGAAGTGGAAACTATGAAGGAACAACAGGCTCAAACAAAGTAGAAGTAGTAAGTAATGGTACTAGAGTTATAGGAGCAAGTTGGAATGGAGAGCATGCAGGTTTATCAATGAGCGATTTACCTGAATATGCAACATTGGAAGAGGCAAAAGCATATTTAGATAGTAGATGGCATGGAATAATCAATTATACAGAAGGAACATGGCAAAGTGATGAAACAGGAGAAGAATATCAGGCAATAATAAGTGATTGGTTTAATGTTGATTTAGATGATTTTGGGGGAATGATTGTATATACAGAGGAAGAAGGATGGACACCGATTGCTGGAGGAACAGCAATGGATATTGAGCCTGGACTATATTACCTTGATGTATCATACAATACTCCAGGTACAAGAGTACAATCAAGCCTTATAGTTAGTGATGGTAAAGTTTATTCAACTACAAAACCATATAATACAACAGATATTATATGGCAAGGTGGAGATGAAAGTGCAAGCTACAGAGGATTACCTAATAATATTACACAAACCACCGCAAATAAAATTATTTCTAAATTAAATGGGGTTACTGCAAATGGACATGAAGGAAATATTAATATAGATGGTTTTACAGTTTTTTATGAATTAAGTAATGATGAACCAATTTCTTTATTATATAATGGTTCGATATGGACAGAAACAACAGGTTATTGGTCAGTACAAGAAGGAACACCAGTTTATAATGCTGGTGCCACGATGGCAACAAACACCACAAAACCAGGAAGAACAGGAGGAAGTGGCGCTTTAAGAACAGAAACAATAGCAGTTGTGCCAGGTGAAAATATACAAATAGTAGTGGGAACAGGTGGAATAGCAGGAATAACAAATGGAGATGGTGGAAATGGTGAAAGCTCTAGCGTAAGAGGAACGACAGCACAAGGAGTATCAGCACAAGGAGGACAAGGAGGAATAGCACCAACAGAGACAAGCAGTGGAAAAAATGGAACCTCATATGGAAATGGTGCAGCAGGAGGATCAGCAGGAACAGCAGGATTAAATGGATATGTAGATATTGAATATGTGGTTTATGAAGAAAAGACAGAAGACTTTACAATACCAGGAACACATGAATGGATAGTGCCAAATGGAGTAACAAGCATAACGGCAGAAATAGCAGGAGCTGGTGGAGGCGGAAGCGGAAGTTATGGAACATCAGGCTCAGGTGGAAATTCTGGTTCAGGTGGAACAGAAACAACTACAAAAACAGTAACAACAACAGTTGTTGGAGAACATATTCTTACAGGTTCAACAGCAAGTTATGCTGGTTCATATATAGAAATTAGAAATTTACCTAATAATATTACACAATCTATGGCAAATGAAATATTAAATTTGATTAGTTTAGGATCAAATTATCCAAACTTATCTGTAGAAACAACTAATAGAATTATAAACGTAAGTAATATATTTGATAATTTTAATAGTACATATGGAACTAATATTATATTTAGATATTGGTCTAGAGCTGAAGGATTAGAAGAGGCGGTTCAATACTATGGACCAGATCCATATAATGAATTTTCAGATAAATTAACTTATACTAATTCAAAATGGGGATTAAATGGAAATAGTGCATGGGGACAAAACTATACTACAAATCTAATAAATTATGTTGTACAGCAGGGTGAAGATACAACTGTAACTATGCCAGTAGAAGTACCAAGCGGAAGTTTTACTCTTAATGAAGGAACTTTAAATAAAACATTTACAGTCCCATCAGGTATTACTGTATTGAAAGTGCATGTGGGTATGGCATGGGTGGATTTTGCTGACTGTGATCTTCAATCAGATACTAAAGAATGGTATAACTATGTCCAACAATGGGGTGTAAGCGGAGAAATAGATGATGTTGTATATGTTGGGGTTACACCCGGGGAGACATATAATTTGTATGCTACAGTTGCAACCAGTGGAAATAGAAGATGGGAAATTGAAATATCATATAGCCCAGAGATAAACAACCACGCAGTAGATGTAGAGGATTATAAAGGAGAAGGTGGAAACATCACAAAACCAGGAAAATCTGGTGGAAGTGGAGCGTTAAAAACAAATCAAACATTTACGGTAACTCCAGGAGAGAAAATACAAATAGTAGTAGGACCAGGTGGAATAGCAGGAATAACAAATGGAAATGGTGGAAATGGTGGAAATTCTAGCATAAAAGGTGTAGCAGCGCAAGGAGGCCAAGGAGGAATAGCACCAACAGAGACAAGCAGTGGAACGAATGGAACATCATATGGAAATGGTGGCCAAGGAGGATCAGCAGGAACAACTGGTCAAGATGGTTGGGTAACACTAAAATACTATGGACCTAAAACATCAGAAAATATAAATAAACCAGGAAAAGCAGGAGGAAACGGAGGCATAGTAACACAAAAATTTGCAGTAACGCCTGGAGAAGAAGTAGAGATAACTGTAGGCAAAGGTGGAGTAGCAGGTGTAAAGAATCGTAATGGACAAGATGGTGGAGATACAATTATAAAAGGTGTAGCAGCGCAAGGAGGACAAGGAGGAATAGCACCAACAGAGACAAGTAGTGGGGCAAATGGATTATCATATGGAAATGGAGCATTAGGAGGATCAGCAGGTAGAGCTGGATCAAATGGATATGCTACAATCAATTATACTGTAAACACATATGAATACACATTAACAGCAACAAGTACAAATGATACAAGTGCAACAGATAATGCAGCACCAGTAATCAATAAACTATATTTAGATGGAATACTTGGAAATAAGGAAGAATATAAAATTGTAATAGAGGATGAAGATAGAGGAACAAAATATGATCATTATATAATAGGAAGAAATTATAGATATAGTCCTACAGTAGTAAGAGAATCAAATGCAGTAACAACAACTGTAATAACATATATAAAAACAGTAGCCAAAAATGAAAAGGCATATTCATGGATAATAGATAAAAAATCAAATACTGATCCAGATAAAGTAATAGGATATGATAATGAGAATAACGAAAAAATCATATTCCCTAAAACAATTGAATCTAGCTATGTTAATAATGGATACTGGCTACATGTAAGAACAATAGATAATGCTGAAAATTGGTCAGAAACTAAGCATTTAGAATTAAATGCAGCAATAATAGAATTAAAAAGCCATTATGCTGAACAAGCAGATAGTAGAGGATATGGACCAAATTATGTACCACTTTCATGGACTAATAGTGATACAAGTAATAAGTATTTTTATAGATTATATGAAAATAGTGAGCTAATACCTGAATGGAGACAGGTATCAACAAAATATGGAGAATCACTAAAAGTATTAAATATATATCCAACAGGTAGTGCTTATGGAGCATCAACAACAGAAACTAGTGTTACATTTAAATCAGAAATAGATGGAAAAACATATACCCTACCAAAATCAGCTAGCTTAAAAATGTGGATGGAAGCGAAGAATTCTGAGAGCCCTAAGGGATATGGTAAAGGTTTAATAAAGGTTGATCCTGTTTCAATAGATGATTTCAATAATAACCCAGATACATACCTAAAAGATTCAAATGGACAATATAAATATGATGTATTAATGTTTGGAACTTGGGATGATAATGCGGGAAATGATTTAAATGAAAAATCATCAAATGCAACCCAATCTTTTATAAATGCGGGAAGAGGAGTGCTATTTGGACATGATACAGTTTTAGACACAGGAGATGATGTAGATCATGACAAAAACTCTTCATCACATGATTATTTTAATGATTTTTGCTCAAAACTTAATATAACTACATCAGTTGATATTCCATGGATTGGAAGTACAACTGTAAATGTAGTAAAAAAAGGATTTTTAACAAGGTATCCATACAATATAGAAACAGGCAATTTGACAATTCCATATTCACATACAACTGGTCAACATGCATATGGAGATATTTGGCTAAGATATGTTCCACCTTATGGAAGATACTATGGCAGTAATACAGACACACTACATGAAATAGGACCAGAAACAGGTGATGATGCAAATAACAATTTCTATGTAACAACATGGAACAATATTTCAATGATACAAACAGGTCATAGCAATTGTGAAGCAACATCTGATGAACAAAGAATAATAGCAAATGTATTATGGTATTTAGGACAAGTAACAACAGATAATTCAGCAAATGCACATACAGCTGAGGACTTAGCCAACCCAGAAATAGTTGATATACAAATATCAGATAATAAAAAAGAGGATAAATGGGAAATTGATATAAAAGGTATAGACAATGGAACAGTGTATGATCATTATATATCAGGAACAAAACAAAATAGCCAAGGAACATATTATTCAAATACAGTAAATACAGAGGTTAAAACAGGAATAAAAGAATTTGTTTATACAATAAATGATAGTGAAACAGATTATACTGGAAAAGAATATATAGTAAATGCAGTAAATAAAGAAAACTGTAAAATTGACATATCTAAAACATATAAAGGAAAGTACTTACACATAAAACCTATAGATATAGCTGGAAATGTGGGAGAAGTAGTAACAATTTATTTAGAGGGTGCAAGAACAATTCCAAGAGAAGAGAGAAATGAAACAGAAGAATTATACTGTATAGAAGAGGATGTATTAATACCAGCAAAATATGATGGAACACAATTAGATGCAACAGTAGAAGTAGCAGGTAAAAGAGAATTAGTAAGTTGGCCAATAAATCTAACTAAACTATTTGATATATATATAGAAGATGGAGCTTCATTAAAAAATCCATATACAAGAAATGGAAGAGATCAAGATGTTGTTGATAAAACAAATTCATTAGGAAGATATTTATTAGAAAGTAAACCAAAAGCAACACTTGAAGAAGAATATATACTATCACATTATGCAGATAATAATATAGAGAATTCTGAGAGCCAGAAAGCTTTATATGAATTATTAGCAGAAAGAAATAATAGTATAACTCAAGGAACACATAGAAATAAAATATATTATGAAGCAAAAGAATATGCAAAATTTAGAGAAACATTAAAACAAAAAGGTGGATTCTTTACAAAACAGATAAAACATGAAATAGTTGCAGGATACAACTTATCTAAAAAACAATATATAATAGGACCATTTGAAGTTAACTATCTAAGAAACTTCAGTAATATAACTGTAAATAACGAAACATACAAAATAGAATTTAGTGGAATTGGAGATACAAAAGGAACAACAATAACTAATAGAAATGGTATTCATATTTATGATCAAAACGGAAAAGAAATACCACAAAATACTTGGTCTTTAGAATATGATAACAAAACACAAAAAGAGAAAACAAGAAGTGAAACATATACAGAATATGAAATGCCACTTCCAAATGAAGAATTCTATATTAAAATAAATAGGGCAGGAAATGAAAATGTAACTAAAATAAGTAAAATAGTAATTAATTATTACGAAATGTATGCAGAAGCTCAATACAGTATATTAGATGGAAACTATAATACAATAAGATGGAATGGAAGAAATTCTGAAAACTTATGTGAAGGTGGAAGAAATGGGGAGTTATGTGTACATGGAAAAAAATTACCACATATTATAGGACACAAATACTTTATTAATTCAAATGTAGTGACAGCAAATTTACATTCACAAAAATTATTAGAGATAGAATCTGCAAATAGAGAATATAAAGTGCACAAACATACAATAGATATAACTACAGATGTTGGACCAGAAATAAAATTGGTAATGGATTTTGCAGGTAATATATGGGATGATCAAAGTGAAATTATAAGCAATGGATATAAAGAGATTGAAGAAAATGGAATAAAAGGTGTAGAAGTATTCTTAATAGATAATTCTACTAAAGAACAAGTAAATTATACTGTAACAGATGAAAATGGAAATTATATATTCAAAGATACAAAAGCAGGAAAATATAATATAAAATATACATATGATGGACAGACATTTGTTACAACAAAAAGCTTTGTGGCAGGAACAGTAGCAGATTACAAAGAAAATGCAAATGAAGAAATCTATGCAGACATTTCAATAGCTGATGAAACTGAAAGCGCAAGAAATAATTTGAATTCAAAATTTGCTATTATTAAAAATGCAAACTCAAACAATGCAAATGAAGGCGAAGCATTGGCTGTAGATGCAATGGAAAATGATTTAACTAAAACAACAGGTGAATCAAATAAATTTGAATACAAAGTAAGTGGAACTACAAGTAAGGTTATAACAAGAAACGAGCAAACTAATATATCATTAGAACCTTTCAAAATAGCAATAGACACAGCAACAAAAGGAATACTATTCCCTGCAAATGGAAATATATTTGTAAATGGAAATGAATATATCATATTAAAAGACAATAAGATTATAAACGTAGGATTAAGTGAAAGAGAAAAAACATATCAGAACTTAAAACTTGATGTATATCAAACAATATTTACAATGAAAGGAAATAGACAAAGCTTCTTACATAGTGGAAAAGACATAAGGAACATAAATAGCAATAATGTAGTGAATGAATATATTCAATATGTAAATCCAGATGACTATAACTTTAGATTATCACAGTATAAAGATAAAGTGTCTGCTGAAGACTATCAGAAAATACTAACAATATTTGATAATAAGAATGAAAATGAACCTTTATTAGATGCAGAAGTAGAATACATGATAATAATAAGAAATAAAGGTGAAAATGATGCAGCATACATAAGAGAATTAGTAGATTATTATGATAAATCTTTAGAATATAAAAAATCTTGGATATTAATTAGAAAAGATGATGAAACAGAAGATAATTATCAGGGAGAGAGAAAGAATCTAGATTGGTCTAAAACATCTAAATATGGAGATGTAAATAAATATTCAGATAAATTTGATAAAATATATGCAGATTTAACTGATTATGGATTAGTAAAAGGTGAATATGCAGAAATTCATATCTTATTTGATGTGAAGAAAAATGCTAATGGTATCATATTAGATGGAGAAGAAGGAAAGAAAAATGCAGCAGAAATAAATGTATATAGCAATAGAAATAAAACAACAGGAAAAATAGCTGGTTTAATAGATTTAAACTCTAAACCAGGGGACTTAAACCCAACAGAAAATGTAGAAGTATATGAAGATGATGAAGACAAAGCTCCAGATTATAAATTAAAACTAGGTTATGGAGATGGCTTTAATGGAGAAGGCAATGGATTAGATGGTGATAATGATGGAGCTAATACTCCAAGAACAGATGAGTATGGAAATCCAATAGGTTATGGTAATACTATAGAGGGAAATGTATGGGAAGATTTAAGAAGAGATCCAAATCGTCCAACATTAACATTAGCTAATAATCAAGTAATAGGAGATGCAATAAAACAATCTACAGAACCAGTTATAGATGACATAAGAGTAAACTTAATAGAAATAATAGAAGGAAAAGGATTGAAGGTAGAAGTTCCATTAAGACAAACAAGAACAAAGAACGTATTACTATTGACAGATAGATCAAGAGATAATGGAGCATATAGATTTAGTCATTTAACTGGTGGAAAATACAAATTAATGTTTACATATGGAGAGGCAGAGCAATTGCAAAAAGACCTAAAATACAACGGACAAGATTACCAAGGAATATCAACAGCACAAATTTATGAAAGAGAAGGCTTAAAAGGTAATTTTGAAGACACAGAAATAATGATTGTAATAGATAATTCTGGAAGTATGACAGGTACAAAAATGGAACAGGTTAAACAAGCTGCAGAGATTTTAACACAAAACTTACAAAGCAAATTGCCAGGAATAAAAATAGGAGTAGCTAACTTTAGTGAAAATGCTAATTTAATAGGAAGTGTAAATTCAAATAGTAATAATTACATAAATGGAGTTAAGAATCTAACAGCAGGAGGAGAAACATCAATTGGAAGAGGAATAAGAGCAGGATTAAGTGGATATACAACAAATGGAAAAACAAGATTAATGGTATTATTGACAGATGGTCAAGAAACTGTTGAAACAGAAGAAGCAGTAATAATGCAAATAGAAGCACTTAGAGAAGGCAAAATAGAATTAACAACATTATTAACAGGAAAAAGTGAAAATATATTTGGAACAGAAGCTTCACCAAGATATGGAAAAGTATATGAAATAGAAGATAATAGCAGTATTATTGATACCGTAACAAATGAGCTATATGAAGAGATTAAAAAGCAAAGTGAAATAGAAGAAGATAGAAGTTTAGGTAGAGATATAGAAGAAGACAGAAGAAAACAAATTGATGAGTATAGTGAATTGAATTATACAAAGGCAACAGTTCTAGATATAGAGGCAATAGAAAACATAGAAGATTCTAACAAGAAAACAGAGAGAATAAATAATTTAGCAGAAACAACAAAGATGAGAACAGAAACATCAATGGTAGAATTTAGAGCAAATAATATTGGACCAGATAAAATACATGAAGTAAATCAAGCGTTGCTTGAAAGACCAACAGCAAAATTGCAATTAGTACAAGATATTTCAGGAATAAAAGTAACTCTAAGTGATGGAAGAGTAATAATAGATACAGCAAAAGGATTAAGTAAAAATGTGATGGGATTAGATGTTCCAGATCCAAAAGCTCCAATATCAATATTTATGGATGAGGAGATAATGCAAGGTGCGACAATAGAAGTAACTTATAAAATAGCATTAGAAAATGTCGGAGAGATAGACAAACTAAGTAACTATTTTGAAGATGGTAGTGATGCAACAATTCCAACAACAGCAAAAGTAATATATGCATATTTAAATCAAAACATAGTATATAGAGCGGATGCACAAACAGAAGATTCGGCTGAATGGACTGTAATAACATTAAATACTAATAAAGAAAAGGAACAAATAAATTCAGAGTTATCACCAGACACAATAAAAGATATAAAAACAGCAAATAATACAAGTGCTGTTGCAAATGGAATTAAGATGTTATTAAGAACAAATGGATTAAAGGAAAAAGCCCTATATCCTGCAAATAGTTTAGAAGTTTTAAAAGGAAATGGAGAATACTTATCAGATGTAAGTACAGACCTAATATTAAGCAGGTTAATAAGTCCAGAAGATGAAGATAGTACAAACTTAACATATGATTGTGCAATGGAAGTAACAGTTAGAGGAAATGATGCTGGAAGAAGAGTAGCAAACGCTATACCAGGAAACCATAGAATAGGAACAGAAGCAATAGTAAGCGTGGATTCAGAAGAAACAAGTGGAAGAAGAATCATAATTACAAAGCCATGGGGTGAAAATAGAAATAATACTTATCTGTTAGTAGCATTAGGAATAGCATCAGTATTAGCATTAGGAATAGTACTAACAAAGAAAAAACGCTAAACATTAAAGATAATATAATTAACTTAATAGATTTTTCTTAATATAACAGAATAAAAAAAATAAAAGTAGACATGATAAATATCGTGTCTACTTTTTTCTATTTCTATTTTTATTTATTTTAGTTATTTTATTCTAACACAATTCTACATATATCTGATGTTGAATTTTTTTTGGCTAATAATCTTGTCCTTATTTTCATATCTTCTAATTCATAAGGAGATGAAAATAGTTTTTCTAAAACTTCTTTAATATTATCATCTTTTTTTAGCCATATTGCGACTTTCTGGTTTTCTAAAAATTTAGCATTTTCTTCTTCTTGACCTGGTATTGGATTAATAACAATTATAGGAAGCCCTGATGCTAAACTTTCAGTTGTTGTTAATCCTCCAGGTTTAGTTATAACTATATCAGAAATACTCATAAGCTCTGGAACTTTATCTGTAAAACTTAAAACTTTTACACTATCTTGCTTTTCGTATATATTAACAATTTCTTCAAAATGTTTTTTTAATTTTGGGTTTCTACCTGCAACAGTAATTAACTGCACATCAGGAAAACCTTCCATGAAGGAATCAAATATTTCATCAATGTTTTCACTTGCATAGTGTGAGCTTCCACCAGCAAAAAACAACACTGTAGTTTTATTCGGTAAAAGACCAAATTCTTTTAGTATTTCTTGTTTATCGTAATGTGCAAGAAAACGATTAGAAAGAGGAATTCCGGTTATATGTATTTTTTCAGAAGCAACTCCTGCTGCTTCTAAATCTAATTTCATTCCACTATGTGCAACAAAATAATGATCTATGTATTCAGGATTTACAAGCCATTGATTGTGTGAAGCGTAATCTGTCATTACTGTAGCTATTGTGCATTTGATTTTCCCTTGTTTTTTTAAAATACTACACATTTGACTTGAAAAAGGATGTGTAGATATTATTGAATCCGGATTAAATTTTTGAATAAGTTTATTTAATTTTATAGCCATCAATCTATTTGTTGTATTGCTAAATTTACTTAAAGAACCAGACTGTGAACTTGTATAAACTTTTTTCCATGCCCAAGGTGCTTTTTTGGATAATTCATCATAGGTTTTTGTTGTAATTTTATTCAAAAGCTTATTTATATATTCGATACAATCAACAAGCATTGTTTCTGTTTCTTTATAGTTGCTATCAATATGCTCTTTTATAGAACGAGCAGCTGATAGATGCCCACCGCCGTAAGAACCATAAAATATTAATACTTTTTTCACAATTATATTCCTCCTATTTTGAATTTATTATCTGCTTTTAAAGAAGTATATCATAATTAATTTAAAAAAAGTATAATTTTTGAAAAAAAGAAAACAATATCTTTAAAATATATGATTGGAGCTAAATATGGAGAAAACTTTTGAGAAAATAGTATTAATAGTGGTTATTATGTATATGTTAAATGTTTTAATTTATTTATGTTTAGCAGCTAATAGCGGAAGCAGGACAGCCGATGTACAACTACTTGCTAGAGCAATAAATGGAGAAGCAAGAGGAGAAAGTTATGAAGGCCAAGTTGCAGTTGGCGCAGTTATCTTAAATAGAGTAAAAGATTCAAGTTTTCCAAATACTATTGCTGGAGTGATATATCAAAAAGGAGCATTTACAGCTGTAAGTGATGGACAGATAAATGTACCAATTGACGAAAAATCAACAGTGTATAAGGCGGCACAAGATGCGTTAAATGGTTGGGATCCAACAAATGGGTGCACATATTATTTTAATCCAAGTACAGCAACCAACAGTTGGATATGGTCAAAACAGATAGTAAAAAAGATTGGTAAACACAATTTTTGCAAATAGATACAAATAAATGATAAAAGGAGATATAAATGGATATTAGAGAAAAAATTTATGATTTTAGAAACAGGCTAAGAGATAGACATATGTTCACAATAGTTATAACTTTATTAACAATATGTATAATTCTTGGAATTATAATTTATAAAAAACAAACAGAATATAAGCAAGCAACAGAGAACGGATATAATCTAGCATTTTTTGAACTTGTAGATTATGTGCAAAATGTTGAAAACTACCTAGCAAAATCATTAATTTCAAATTCACCAGAACATGGTGCAGAGACTCTTACAAATGTATGGAGAGAAGCAGACCTTGCTAGCACATATTTATCACAATTACCAATAGCTACAAATGAGCTTGCAAACACAGCAAAGTTTTTAAACCAAGTTGGGGATTATAGCTATTCGTTATCAAGAAAAAATATATATAATGAACCACTATCAGAGGAAGAACTAAATAATTTAAGACAGCTGCATAATTATAGTATAGAACTTGAAAATACATTAAATCAGTTAGCAACAGAATTAAACGAAGGAAGAATATCTTGGGGGGAGTTAAATGAGAAGGGAACACCTGCTTTTGCTCAACAAGTAAGCAATTTATCAAAAGATAGTTTTGGGAATATTACAAAAGATTTTGAAGAATATGCAGGGTTAATATATGATGGAGCATTTTCAGAACATATAAATCAAGGAGCTAAAAAGGCATTATCAAATGATGAAATAACAGAAGAAGAAGCAAAAGAAAAGATAAAACAATATGTTGATGAAGCCAATATTAAAGAGATAATCTCAAATGGATTTATTGAAAATGGACAAATACCAGCATATGATTTTACAGTAAAAATGAATGATGATAACAAAAGTGATATATATATTTCAATAACTAAGCAAGATGGTTATGTACTTTTATTTAATCAAAATAGGGAAGTAAAAGCGGAAATAATAACAAGAGAAGAAGCAAATGAGATAGGGAAGCAATATTTATTATCACATGGATTCCCTAATATGCAAGAGACATATGATTTAAAACAAGACGGAATAATGACAATTAATTATGCTTGTATGCAAAATGGTGTGGTTGTATACCCAGATTTAATAAAACTAAAAATTGCATTGGATAGTGGAGAGGTTTTAGGTATAGAGACATCAGGATATTTAAATTCGCACTATATAAGAAATATTGCAAATCCAAAAATATCAAAAGAAGAAGCTAAAAAAACCATAAATAAACAATTAGAAATATTAAGTGAAGGATTAGCAATAATACCAACTGAATGGAATAGTGAGATATTATGTTGGGAATTTAAAGGAAAGGTAGATGGTAAAGAATTCTTAGTATATATAAATGCAGATAATGGAAGGGAAGAAAACATTTTAGTAATAATTAATACTCCAAATGGAACATTAACAATGTAAATATAATTAAGGATAAAAAAGGTAGCTAAGAAGCTATCTTTTTGTCTGTGAGAATAGTTTTAATATATATATTCTAAAGGTATATATATAATTGTTTGATTGACTTTTCTAATAAAACTGCATATAATTGTAGTGGAGGAAATTATGGAGAATTTAAAGATTAAAGATATATTAATATCTTGTGATGGCAAATTAATATGTGGTGATGAGCAGCAAGAAATAAATGGTTTTTCAAAAGATACTAGGACAATAGGAAATGGTGAGATTTTTGTTGGTATTAGAGGAGAAACATTTGATGGAAATGCATACTATAAGCAAGCTTTGCAAAATGGAGCAATAGGCTGTATATTAGAAAAGCATTTTGAAAATCAAATTGAAAAAGATTTTTTAGATAATAAAAGCATAATAATAGTGGAAGATAGTGTAAAAGCTCTTCAAGAGATAGCCAACTATAGAAGGGGACAGTTTGATATTCCTGTTATTGCAATAACGGGAAGTGTTGGTAAAACTAGCACAAAGGATATTATAGCAAGTACAATATCTCAAAAATTTAATGTTTTAAAAACAGAAGGTAATAACAATAATCATATAGGATTACCATTAACGTTATTAAGATTAAAAGATCAAGAAGCAATTGTTGTAGAAATGGGAATGAATCATTTTGGAGAGATTAGTTTACTTACTAATATTGCAAAGCCTAACATATGTGTAATAACCAATATAGGAACAGCACATATTGGAATTTTAGGCTCTAGAGAAAATATTTTAAAAGCAAAACTTGAAATACTAGAAGGAATGAATGAAAATGGCGTAGTTATAGTAAATAATGATAATGATTTATTACATAAATGGGCATTAGAAAACAAAGACAAATACAACATAATTACTTACGGAATTAATAATGATAGCGATTTTATGGCATATAATATTGTGGGAAATGAGGACTTGGTTAAATACAATATAAGAATTAACAATAACGAGTATTTAATAGAAGTACCAGTTAGTGGAGAGGTATTTGTATATAATAGTTTATGTGGATTAGCTGTGGCAAAACAATGTGATATGGATATAAATTCTGCAATAGAAGGAATAAAAGATTTTAAGCTAACAAAAAACAGAATGGAAATACATAAAAAAGGAGATATGACTATAATTAATGATTCATATAATGCAAGTTATGATTCAATGAAAGCAGGACTTGAATATCTAAAATTAGCAAATGGAAATAGAAAAATAGCAGTACTAGGAGATATGCTAGAATTAGGTGAATATGAAAAAGAATTACATGAAAAAGTTGGAGAAGAAGTTGTGAAAAACAATATAGATATACTTATTACGATAGGTGAAAGGGCAAGATATATAGCTTCAAAAGCACAAAAATTAGGAATGAACAATATAGTTAGTTTTGATACTAAGGAAGAAGCTACAGAGTATATAGAAAAAGAATTAAAAAGCGGAGATGCCATTTTATTCAAAGCATCTAATTCAATGAGATTTGGCGAGATTGTTAATAAAATAATATAGAAGTATACTTTAAAAACTCAAGATTATAGTTTTAAATCAGAAATATAAACTATCATCTTGAGTTTTTGTTGTTATTTGCTTAGGTTAAGCATATAATAAAGTGGGTGGTGTTATGAGTAAATTAGATTTAGGAGTAATTTTTGGCGGACAAAGTACAGAACATGATGTATCTGTAATGTCTGGAATGTCTGTAATAGAACATTTAAACAGACAAAAATACAATGTTTTTCCAATATATATAGATAAAGATGGAACTTGGTATGAATATAAGCAAACTAATGATATATCTGATGAAGAACAATTTAGTTTAAAAGTATATAGTAAAACAAAGATCAAGAATATAATTACATATTTAAAAAAGTTAGATATAGTATTCCCTGTGCTGCATGGTAAATATGGTGAGGATGGGAGTATACAAGGAATGCTAGAAATGTTTAAGATTCCGTATGTTGGTACAGGAATTCTATCATCAAGTTTGGGTATGGATAAAGTTTATACAAAAATGATTCTAGAAAAAGCTGGAATTAAACAAGCAAAGTATTGCTATATTAGAATTAAACAAAGTGATAATTACTATTTGATTGACAATTTTGAGGAAATAAAAATCGACATTAAGGAGATTAATAAAATAATTAAAAAAAGATTAAAATATCCCGTATTTGTTAAACCATCAAATTCTGGATCATCAATAGGCGTGAGTAAAGTTGATAATAAAAATGAATTAGAAAATGCTTTAAAAGAGGCTTCTAAATATGATGATAAAATACTAATAGAAGAATATATAAATGGAAAAGAAATTGAATGTGCTGTACTAGAAAAAGATAATATTATTGCATCATGTACAGGGGAGATTTTGCCGGCAGAAGATTATTACACATATGATGCAAAATATAACAGCAAAGAATCAAGATTAAAAATACCATCTGGAGTTAAATGTGAAGAAAAAATAAAAGAAATAGCGATTAAAGCTTTTAAAGCAATAGATGGAAAAGGTTTATCAAGAGTTGATTTTTTTGTAAAAGATGATGAAATTTATTTAAATGAAATAAATACAATGCCTGGATTCACATCTATTAGTATGTACCCAAAGCTTTTTGAACATGTTGGAATTTCATATACAGAACTCTTAGATTGTTTAATAAATCATTGACATAAAGTATTAATTGGTATAATATACACGAAGAAAGAAGGAATAAAATGGAATTAGAACAAATAGAAAGAATAGTTAAATCAAAATTATCAGAAAAAAGGTACAAGCATTCATTAGCAGTTATGCAAAGATGTATAGAACTTGCTGAAAATTATGGCGCTGATATTGAAAAAGCAAAAAAAGTTGGACTGGCTCATGATATAGCAAAAGAATTATCAAAAGAAGAAGTAATGAAAATAGCAAAAGAGAATAATGTTGATTTTGATGAAATTGAATTAAATAATTCATCATTATGGCATGCTAAAATAGGTGCTGCAATATGCAAAAATGAATTAGATTTTACACAAGATATGGTACAAGCAGTGGAAAGACATACTCTTGGAAGTGAAAATATGAGCATGTTAGATAAAATACTATTTGTAGCAGATGCAACAGGCTTAGATAGGGATTGGATAGATTTAGAATATGCCAGAAAAATGTCTGAGAGAAATTTAGATGAAGTCATAATATATATAATTGATATAAATATTAAAGACAATATAAAAAGGAAAAGACAGATACATCCACGAAGTGTAAATGCAAGAAATCAATTACTAAAGAATTTAACATAAACTATTCACAAACAAATTAAAAAATGATATAATAACAAACAACATATCTTGGGGAGGGTTATAATGATTTTTAAAGATTATTATGCTATACTTGAACTAAAGACAAATCGAGTAACCATTGACCAAATAAAGAATTCATACAGAGAACTCGCAAAAAAGTATCACCCAGATGTAAACATATCAAATAAGGCTGCAGAAGATAGATTTAAAGACATAAATGAAGCCTACAGAGTATTATCAGAGCCTGTTTCAAAGCGAAAATATGATAGAATGTGGAATAACTATATTGGGAATAAAAAAAGGAAGGAATTTGAGGAGAGTAAAAGGGCTTCAAATTCGGCTTTTAGTGATTTCTTTAATATGTTTTTTGGAAGCATAAAAGAAGATAAAGAAACAAAAAAGAATAAAAATGCTCCTGTAAAAGGAGAAAATATAGAGACTGAAATAAATATAAGTATTGAAGATGCATATTATGGTTTGGGTAAAAAGATATCATTAAGGACAGTTGATGGAAAAATGAAAACATTTTCCGTAAAAGTGCCATCAGGAATTCGTAATAATGAAAAAATACGATTAATAGGACAAGGAAAAGAAGGAAAACATGGTGGTAAAAATGGAGATTTATTTATTAGAATAAATATTAATGATAATGAGAAATTTAAACTAGAAGGTTGTGATTTACATACATATTTATATTTAACGCCTTGGGAAGCTGCATTAGGAACAAAAACAAATATAGAATCAATCGGAGAAGATGTTGCACTATATGTTCCACCAGGAATACAAAGTGGAGAACAAGTAAAAATACCACAAAAAGGATATAAGGACGGAAAAGGTGGACGAGGTGATTTGGTAGCAGAAGTTAAAATAATGGTACCAACAGATTTAAAAGAAAATGAGAAAGAATTATTTGAAAAAATGGCAGAAATTTCTACATTTAATCCAAGAAAAATGTAAAAAGTAATTTACATAAAATGTGGTAACAAGTTGACAATAATTAAAAAATAGTGTATAATTATTATTGTGATTTGTTACTAAAGATAAATGAAAGAGGTGTCCAGAGTATGGAAAAAAATATTGAAGGAAAGCATTTCAGTATTACAGACCAGAAAGGTGTAAACACAGTAATATATCAAGTAAATAAAACAGAAAAGGAGTTTCTAAAAGATTCACCTAAATTTACAATAGAAAGATTAGACTTTACAGAAGAATTAGTAGGAGAAAACAAAAAGAAGACATTTTTTGTTGATAATCCGCAAGTAACAGGGAATCAATTAGTAATTCTTTCTTTTGGAAAAGAGAAAGTTGTTGTAAACATGGGAATTCTTGAAGATGATAAAGTTAGAATTTCTAAAAAACCAATGCCAATGAAATTTAAAACTTTATACAGTGAAGAAGCAATGGAATACAAAGACTTTCAATATACACCTAACTTGAAACGACCAATTTCAATAATAGATCCAGAAACGGCAGAAGAAGTAAAACCAATACTATACTTTGATGAAGATAGTAATGAGGTAAAAGGGAAATGCAAACTTAAACCATATAAAAGCTATTTCGCTTTTGAAGTTAGAGATAGTAAAGATTTTAAAGGAGGAACATAAAATGGATATTGCATTAGGAGTTACAGAAATATATGTAGACAAAAGAAGAAAAGTTAAAGTGGTTCAAGGAAAAGTTATGAAATTTGACAGAACAAACACTATAGATATACCTTTAATTTCAAATAAAGAACTTAAAAATAGAGAAGAAGAAAGATAAGATAATAAGATAAACTTGTATTTAAACTAATGAGAAGGTGAAATATATGATAGATAAGCTAAGAAAAGCAATAAAAAAAAGTAAAACAAAAATAATGGTAGTTGGAATACTATGGCTAGTTCTAGCCATAGTATTTGTTGCACCTTTATCAATGGCTATAAAAGCTGCAGAGGGAGATGGAACTTTCCATATAGGAGTATTTTTACAAAATTTATACTCAGAAATGGGAAATTTATTAACATCAATCTTTACAGCTTTTTCTTTTGAGAATATTGGATACTACTTTGGAGTTTTACTAAAATTCACAGTTGCTTATGGAATAGCGATGTCAATAGGTATTATTAAGATGTGGCCAAAATCTGAATATGATACTATTGAGCATGGCTCAAGTGATTGGAGCGAGCACGGAGAACAATATCAGGTTTTAAGCCCAAATACAGGAATTTTATTAGCAGAGAAAAACTATTTGCCAGTAACTAAAAGAGGAAATATTAATGTATTGGTAATAGGTGGCTCTGGTGCTGGTAAATCTGCATCATATGTTATACCAAATGCATATCAATTATTAGGTTCATATGTATTTACAGATCCAAAAGGAGAGCTTTATGATAAAACAGCAGGATATTTAAAAGCACATGGATATAATATAAAAATTTTAAATTTAATAAATCCAAAAAATAGTGATGGATTTAATCCATTATTTAATATAAAAAGTGAATTAGATGTAGACGTTATAGCTAATACAGTTGTAAAAGGACAAACAAATATAGAAAATAAGAGTGACCCATATTGGGATGATATGGCAGAATCTTTATTAAAAGCATTAATTTATTACTTAAAAGCAACCAGACCAGAACAGGAACAAAATTTAGCTAGCTGTGCAGAGCTTGTAAGAGCAGCTAATAACAATGGCGGAGATAACTTACTTACTAAGTTAATGAGTGAATTACCTTTTGACCATCCAGCAAGAAGGTATTACAAAAATATTGAAATAGCACCAGAAAAAACTTATGGATCTATTTTGAGTACATTACAATCTAAATTAGGTAAATTTGATTCAAGAGATATAGCAGAATTAACATCAACAAATACTATAGATTTTGATGAGATAGGAACAAGAAAAACGGCAGTATATGTAATATCATCAGATACACATACAGCATATGATTTCTTGCTTACAATATTCTTCTCACAAATGATACAACAATTGTATGATTTGGCAGATAGAAGTGGTGGAGCACTTCAAATCCCTACATATTTTATACTAGATGAGTTTGCAAATATAGGTAGAATACCAGATTTTGATAAAAAAATATCAACATCAAGAAGTAGAAAAATTGCATTTAGTGTAATTTTGCAGAACTTAGACCAAT
>JAEEGL015565822.1_pt1 | contig 24407 bp, 24 predicted proteins | sample 9134231 | NCBI WGS metagenome assembly JAEEGL01 (sample SAMN16246548, study PRJNA631951) | gut metagenome | biome: gut microbiome; feature: rumen; material: fiber-attached | host: Bos | place: Iran: Karaj | collected 2018-10
ATCCTCGGAGCTCCCCTGACGCACGATACCGCACTGATCAGTCTCTCCAACCGTCTCACGCCCTGGGAACTCATCGAGAAGCGTCTCGATGCCGCTGCCGCAAGTGACATGGTCATCGCACTTTACAACCCAAGGAGCCACGGGCGCCCCGACCTCATCGAGAAGGCGTTCAAGATTATGGGCAAATATAAGGATCCCAACACCGTCGTCGGCGTCGTGAGGAACATCGGCCGCAAGGACCAGGAGAGTTGGATAACTTTGATGAAGGATTTCGATTTCGAGAGGATCGACATGTTCTCCACCGTCGTCATCGGGAACTCAAAGACCTATGCGCTCGACGGTAAGATGATAACTCCCAGAGGATATATCATAGGGGAGGAGTAAGATGGTCAAATTCTTCGAACCCCACGAGATCGAGAAGCAGAGCATGGCCACGATCGTCAAGGAGCTCAACGGGAGGACATGGCCCGAGCCGCAGTTCTCCATCGTGAAGAGGTGCATCCACACATCCGCGGATTTCGATTACGCGGACAACCTGAGATTCTCGCCCGGCGCAGAGATCCTGGGAGTCAAGCTGCTCAGGGGCGGATGCAACATCGTCACCGACACCAAGATGGCATTCGCAGGCATCAACAAGAACAGGCTGGAGGCCTACGGCGGAAAGGCGTACTGTTTCATCAGCGATGAGGACGTCATCGCGGAATCGAAGGAGAGGGGCTGCACCAGGGCGACCGTCTCCATGGAGAAGGGGGCCAAACTGAAGGGCCCCACGATCTTCGCCATCGGAAACGCACCCACCGCATTGATAGAGTTGGACAGGCTCATCAAGGAAGGCAAGGCCAAACCCGACCTCATCATCGGAGTCCCGGTGGGATTCGTCAACGTCGTCGAATCCAAGGAACTCATCATGCAGTCCGGCGTGCCGTACATCGTCGCCGTGGGCAGGAAGGGCGGAAGCAACATCGCCGCCACCATCTGCAACGCGATGCTGTACTACAACGGCGAGGTCTGAAACACCCGAGGGGACATCGGATCCAACCGTCCGATGTCCTTCATTTTCCGGAGGCCGAGCATCTGAAGTCCGTCCTGAGATTCCTGAAACCGGTGCACTGGGCACTGCTGGCCGTCATGGCCGTATTCATCTCTGTCCAGGTGTGGTTCGACCTGGAGATCCCGGGTTACATGACCAAGATCACCGTGCTCCTGAACAGCGGAGGCACGGCGGATCAGATCATCGGCGAAGGACTCGCCATGGTCCTCTGTTCCACAGGGAGTGTCGCCTGCTCGATATGTGCGGGAGGGGTGGCGGCATATGTAGCCGCGGAATTCGCCAAGATCCTCCGCAGGGAACAGTTCCTGAAGGTACAGTCGTTCTCCCCTCAGGAGATGGGGAGATTCAACATCTACAGTCTCATCACCCGTTCCACCAACGATGTAACGCAGGTCCAGAATGCGGTGGCGAGGACATCGCAGCTCATCGTGAAGGTCCCGGTGATGGTCTACATCGCCTTGACCAAGGTCGCCACGGGCAGCTGGGAATGGACCGAGGTCACCGCCATCGGTATCACCGCGATCATCATCGTCCAGTCATTCATGCTGTTCTATGTCATCCCCCGTTATAGGAAGGTACAGTGGTACACCGATGACATGAACCGCACGGTCCGCGAGAGCCTCACGGGAGTGAGGGTCATCCGTGCGTTCAACGCAGAAGAATATCAGAACGGAAAATCCGATTTCGCCAACGATGAACTGACGAACAACAACCTCTATGCATCCCGCCTGCTGGCGTTCACCCGTCCCTTCAACGGCGTCGTTCAGAACATACTCACCGTGGTGATCTATCTCCTGGGTGCGAGCATAATCCTTTCCGCGGCAACCGAAGGCGACGCGCTCATGGTGTTCTCCAACATGGTCGTGTTCTCGTCATATGTTCTTTATGTGGTGTCATCCTTCATATTGCTGGCACATATCGCGATGGGGCTGCCGCGTGCCATCGTTTCAGCGAGACGCATCAGAGAGGTCATAGACACTGAGATCACTGTGAAGACTGGAGAATCGACGGAATCGGATGCGCCCGACATATGCATCTCGTTCAAGGACGTCTCATTCGCATACCCCAACAGTTCCGACGACACCCTCACGGGGATAACATTCGACGTCCCGCGCGGACAGACCGTCGCCATCATCGGTCAGACCGGTTCGGGGAAGACCACGATACTGAATCTCGTCCCCCGTCTCTTCGATGCGACTGCCGGTACGGTCACCGTCGACGGGAAGGATGTCAGGGATTACGATCTCGACTATCTCCGTTCGAAGATCAGTTACGCTACACAGAGGCCCATGCTGTTCACGGGAACGGCGAGATTCAACATCGGATACGGCAGGCCCGGATGCTCGGATGAGGAGATGATGGAGGCAGCACGCATAGCCTGCATAGATTCATACCTCGACGATAACGAAGGTCTCGATTCCAAGATAGAGCATCTCGGTGCGAACCTGTCCGGGGGACAGAAGCAGCGCATGTCCATCGCGAGGGCGATCTGCAAGAGACCGGAGATCTACATATTCGACGATACTTTCTCAGCATTGGATTACAGGACGGACGTGGAGGTCCGCAGGAACATCAAGAAGGAGACGGCAGGCACTACCATCCTGATAGTCTCACAGAGGATAGTGACCGTCGCCGATGCCGACAGGATAATCGTGATCTCTGACGGCAGGATCGTCGATTCAGGCAAGCATGATGAGCTGATGAAGAGATGCGACCTCTACCGCGAGATGGCCAAACTCCAGGAGTACGAGGTGGGACCATGATGGGCGGTTCCATGAAGAAGAAGTCCAAGCCCAACGACATGTGGGGTGCCTGGAAGGACATATTCCGTTACATCGGCCGTTACAAGATATTATTCATGATCACCGCCGCACTCTCGGCGCTGGCCTCCGGTCTGGCGCTGGTCGGTCCGTACTTCATCAGCGAGATGACGGATCTCATCCAGGAAGGAATAACATCCTCGATGAACATCGACGAGGTCAGACGCGTAGGCTATCTGCTCATCGCGATCTATCTCATAAGCGGCGTATTGTCATTCTTCGAGAATTACATGATGGCCACGGTATCCCAGCGCTGTGCCCAGATGTTCCGCAGGGACATCTCCAGGAAGCTAAACAGGATCCCGCTGCACTATTTCGACCAGTCCTCCAAAGGGGACATAATGAGCCGTGTCACCAACGATGTGGATACGTTGGGGACATCCATGAACCAATGCATCGGTTCGCTGGTCACGGCGATCACCACCATGGCGATATCGATTATCCTGATGCTGGTAATGAACATCCCGCTCACTGCGCTGTCGATAGGCATAGCCGTGGTGGGATTCCTGCTGGTGAAATACATCGCAAAGAAGACCCAGCGTTACTTCAAATCGCAGCAGAAGAACCTCGGTGCCATGAACGGTCTCGTCGAGGAACAGTACACGGGACACACGGTCGTCAGCATCTATGCGGGTCAGAAGGAGGCCATCGGGAGGTTCGAGGACATCAATAACGAACTCTCCCATACGGCATTCAGGTCACAGTTCCTAGGGGGAATATCATCCCACCTGAGCGGACTGATAAGCAACGTCGCATACGTCCTGGTCTGTGTGGTCGGTGCGATGCTGTATATGAACGGTCAGACCACCATCGGTGTCATCGTCGCGTTCATGATCTACGTCAAGCTGTTCACAGGTTCGTTCTCCGCGATATCATACGCCATCACGAGCATGCAATCCGTCGCGGCCGCGGCGGAACGCGTGTTCATCTTCCTCAGGTACGACGAGATGCCTGCCGAGGAGGAGAAGGTAAGCATCGACGGCATCAAAGGCAGGGTGGAGTTCCGTGATGTCCACTTCGGTTACGAGGAAGGCAAGGAGATCATCCACGGGTTCTCCGCCACCGTCGAACCCGGACAGAAGATCTCCATCGTCGGTTCAACCGGAGCCGGAAAGACCACCATGATCAACCTGCTCATGAGATTCTACGAGGTCGATTCAGGGGACATCACGATAGACGGCATCTCCATCAAGGACATGACCAGGGAACAGGTACGCAGCCTGTTCGGCATGGTGCTGCAGGAGACATGGATGTTCGAGGGTACCGTCAGGGAGAACATAGTGTTCAACAGCAACGATGTGCCAGATGATGAATTGGACCGTGTCTGCAAGGCAGTGGGGCTGCATCATTTCATCTCCTCATTGCCCAAGGGATACGACACGAGGATCAGTGACGTCGATTCCATGTCCGTAGGTCAGAGGCAGCAGATAGCCATCGCCAGGGCCATGATCGGCAATCCGACCATGGTCATACTCGATGAAGCTACAAGTTCGGTGGATCCGCTGACCGAGAAGATGATCAAGGACGCGACCAACAACATGATGCACGGAAGGACCTCGTTCGTCATCGCCCACCGTCTGTCGACCATAATCGATGCTGACATGATAATCGTCATGAGCAACGGGGAGATCGTGGAGACCGGTAAGCACGAGGAACTGCTGGCCAAGGGCGGAGCGTACAAGGAACTGTTCGAAAGCCAGTTCGATGTCGCCGAATGATCACCTGTCGGTGACCTCCTCGATCCTGTCCTCCATCTCGAAATAGAGGTCCCTGAGCTTCTGCTTCATGTCATCGTCGGCATCCCACATCCCCCTGTCGATGGCCTCGTAGAGTCTGTCGAGGATGTCCTTCATGGCATGAGGGTTGACATCAAGCATCCATTCCTTGACCTTCTCGTCCAGAAGGTATTTCTCGGCGATGCCGTCGTACATCCATTTCTCGATGATGTCCGAGGTGGCATCCCATCCGAACACGTACTCGGTCATGTTGGCCATCTCCGCTGCTCCGCGGTAGCCGTGCTGCATCATGCCGTCGATGTACTTCGGGTTGAGGATCTTGCTCCTGAAGACGAACTTGCTCTCCTCGCTGGCACTTCTGACCTTGGTGTTCTCCGGATTGGATCCGTCGCCCATGTATGAGACAGCATCCTTCCTCCCGTAGGTCCTGACGAATGCGTTCAGTCCCCCGAGGTATCCGTAGACGTCGTCGATGTCGAAGAGGTCGATCTCGCGGTCCGGCATGTTCTTCACGGTCACCCCGACCTTCGAGAAACGTTTCACGAACTCATCCTTCATCGATTCTCCCGAATGTCCTCTCCCGTATGCGGAACTGCCCCACGTGATGTAGATGTCCGCCAGGTCCTGGACGGTCTTCCAGTCGCTGGATTCGACCGCGTGGTTGATCCCGGGACCGTAGGCGCCCGGGGGACACCCGAATATCCTCACTGATGAGCGTTTCCGTGCCTCATCCTCTGTCAGGCCTCCCGCGATGCCTTCGATTATGTCCTTGCGCAGGTTGGCCGCAAGCTGGTTGTCCTCGTCCGCTTCATCCAACCCCGATACCAGCTTCACCGCATCGTCTATCAGGTCGATGAGGTTGGGGAACGTGTCCCTGAACAATCCCGTGATACGTACGGTCACGTCCAGTCTCGGGCGTCCGAGTTCCTCCAGCGGTACGACCTCCAATCCGCAGACCTGCGGTCCGTTCTTGGACCACACGGGCCTCACGCCCATCAGCCACAGGATGTATGCCACGTCATCCCCGTCGTTCTTGTACGTGTCCGTGGCCCAGATGATGAATCCGATCTCCTTGGGATACTCTCCCTTGTCGTTGACGTACCTCTCGATCATCTGGTCGGCCATCCTCTTCCCGATCTCCCAGGATGACCTGGTGGGTATGGTGTCGGGGTCGATGCCGTAATAGTTCCTTCCCGTCGGGAGGATGTCGGCATTGCCCCTGGTGGGGGCACCTGAGGGTCCGGGGAGCACATATCCTCCGTCCAAGGCATGCAGCAGGTTATCCAGTTCCCCGGATGTGCCCCTGAGGTTCTTCACCAATGTGGTGCAGATGTATCTTACAGTTTTTTCGATGTCATCGGACATGCCTCCTATGATATCTTTCACGGATTGCAGTCCTTCTTCAGCGACATATCCTGCGGAATCCAATGCCCTCAGGATCCCCATGACCTTGTCGTCGGATTCGGACAGGATGTCGCTGTTGAGCCTTCCATTCGATGTCCCTGAAGGATCGTCCCTGATGGTGTCGGGATCGTATCCCATGTACGATAGCAGGGATTCCCTCAGCGAAGGTATCTCGCCGTTCCTCAACCTGGTCAGTGAGTACAGCGATTCTATGAAACGTTCGCCAGAAGGCACATGACCCAGTATGTGAAGTCCGTCCCTTATCAGGGCATCCTTTATCTCGGTGAGATAGTCATGGAGCTTCCATATGTTCTCCCTCAGGCTCTCGGGGGTCTGCTGCTCATCGAAGATGTCCCCCAGTATGTTCAGTCTGACGGCCTCGTCATAGATGTCCTTCAGAATCATGTCCTTCCTCTCATTGGAGGCAGGACCCATCCTGATGTATTCCTGGATCAGGTCGTTCAGTTTCTCCAGATCCTCGTAGCCGTCCGCCCTTGCCATGGTGGCATGCAGATGTCCTATCAGCACCGCTTCGGCACGTCTCTTCGCCTGGATACCCTCTCCGGGGTCGTCGATCATGTACGGATAGATGTCCGGGATCGAGTTCAGGATCAGATCGGGATAACATTTGGCCGACAATCCCACCGTCTTCCCCGGAAGCCATTCCAGGGAACCGTGGGTGCCCATGTGGACGACGGCATCCGCCCCCCAGACCTCCTTCAGCCATCTGTAATATGCCAGGTACTGATGGGGAGGGGAAAGGACGGGATCGTGATACAGCGAATCGGATTTCTCCGACCATGCCCTCAGCGGCTGGTATGAGATCAGGATGTTCCCGTTCATCACTCCCGGTATGATCATCCTGTCACCGATCGTGGTCACGGTACCGGGGGCTTCGCCCCAGTGTTCGATCATCTTCTTCCTGTTGAATTCGGGTATGCCGCCGAACCATCCGCCGTATTGTTCCCTGCCGACGGTGTCGATGCATTTGTCGAGTATCTCGGAATCGTTCATCCAATTGAAGTCGTTGGTCACGTTCGACAGGCATTCGTCGATGAGTTCCTTGGAATCCTTCGGCACGTGGTCCACGGTGTAACCGGATTCCTTCATCCTCCTGATTATCGACACGACGCTCTCCGGTACATCAAGGGAACCGGCGTTGCCTATGCGTCCCGAATCCTGTCTGGACTGCCACATGATGATGGCGACCTTCCTTTCCGAAGGTCTCTTCTTTCCGAGCATGGCCCAGTTGTAGGCCAGCCTGCAGATGTGGTCCACCCTGTCCTCTATGGGTTCCATCCTCTTCGGCACGGTCCTGCTGTATGCGGCAGGCACGCTGATGATCTGGCCGTCGATCTCCGGCCACGAGACCATGGACCTTATGTCACTCTTGTTCAGACCTTCGGCCGTTGCCTCATAATCAAGGAATTCTCCGGTCTGGGTCATCATCTGTATGACGGGCACGTCGAGTATCGAGCGGAAGAAGTTCTGTTCCGCAGGCGTCTCCATTCCGTAATCGTCATCCCTGGAACCGACCAGCTGCGAGAAGGGCGAGTTCATCAGCAGGACATCGATGATTGTCCTGCCGTCCTTGGTGAAGTACTGTTCCACGACCTCTGCGGACCTCCTCTTGTCCGAGTTCCTGGTCGTCGACACCGAATAGAACACGGAGATGACGTTCATCCCCATGGATTCGACATGTTCGATCATGCAGTCGATGTGCTTCAGGTTGTTGTACACCCACAGGTTGGATGTGAACAGGAGGCCGACGGTGGGCCTATCCGGTTCCAGCGTCGACAGGTAATCCTCCAGCGATATCTCCCTGTCCATCTTCGGATGGTAGATGCCGTCGGACCTCAGGGTAACGGGTTCCTGCAGCTGCACGTCGATACCGTCATATTTTTTGGCCGCCCAGAGCAGTATGCTCCTGTCGTTATCCCTGCCCCTGAGATCGGTGTATTTGGCCAGCAGGAAGAAGTCCTCGTCGCTTCCTTTGAACAGGTCGCGATACAGGAGCATCACGTCGAGATTCCCCGAGAATATGAACACGTCCCCTCTGCATCTTCTCAGTGTGTTCTCGTAATCCTCGAACCTCTTGAATCTCGTAGGATCGGACATGCATCTGATGAATACGAAATCGGCATCCAGGGTGTCCTTCTTCAGGTCGTGGTAGAGTATCGGGTCCTCCTCGACCTCCTCGCGGTTGTATCCCCTGACGGTGATGTCGTATCCTTCTTCCCTGAGCTCGTTGGCTTCCTTGACGTAGATCGCCGCATCGGCCGACTGTATGGACAGACAGACGGCCTTCAACGGCTCACACTCTCCTGCTCTTGATCAGGTGCATGTTGAACAGGAAGAATGCTACGGCGAATGCGCTCAGCACTCCGAGGGATACCCACGGGATCTCCGCTCCGAGGGCGGCGGCCCTGATCAATGCACTCGAGTGGGTCAGCGGGATGATGTTGAGGATCCACTGGAAGAACTCCGGCAGTTTCGCCGTGGAGAAGAACGTTCCGCACAGGAAGGTCATGGGGAGGATCACCAATGAATTGAACAGCGACATGCTCTGGTGCGATCTCGCAAGCAGCGCCGCGGTCTCGCCGAGGCAGGCGAACGTGAAGCACGACAGCAGTACGAGGGCGAAGAACCAGATGTTCACATCCAATCCAACATCGAGACAGATCCCGATGGTGTAGATCACCAGGCTGCTGATCAGACCGCGGATCATCCCCAATACGGATTTGCCGAGGACGATCGCGGGATAGCTGAGAGGGCACATGAGCATCTCGTCGAAGCTCCTGTAATACAGTCTCTGGACGTTGATCCTCGTGGCCGTGGAACTGAATGACGATGACAGTGTGGACAATGCGACGATACCGGGGATCATGAACGCGATGTACTTGATCATCTGACCGTCATATTCGGTCATGGTGTCCCCGCCGAGTCCGTATCCGAACGCGATGACGTACAGGATGGGGCTCATGAGGCTCATTACGACGACGTTGAGTATGTTGTGCCTCATGAAGCGCAGGTCGGACCATGCGACGTAGTAGATCTCCTTGAGGATCTCGAACATCACTGACCACCTACCGATGCGCCCGTGAGCATCACGAAGCAATCCTCGAGATTCGTCTTCCTTATCAGGACGGTGTATTCCTCGCCCAGGGTATCGGCGAATGCCTTCGCTTCCTCCCTGCTCCTGAAGTACCTGTATTCGGTCTTGCCGTCCTTCGCATAGTATTCGACCGCGACCTTACCTGCCTGTTCGCAGAGGTTCTGCGGCGTGTCCACGGTTATGATCTTTCCGTGGTTGATGATGCCGATCCTGTCGCACAGGCACTCCGCTTCCTCGATGTAATGGGTGGTGAGGAAGACGGTGGTACCGTCGTGGTTGAGTTTCCTGATGAAATCCCAGAGCAGCCTCCTGGCCTGGATGTCCAGTCCCGCCGTGGGCTCGTCGAGGAAGATGATGTCGGGGTTGTGGAACAGCGCACATACAATCGCGACACGCCTCTTCCATCCTCCGGACAGGGAATCGACCATCTTGTCCTGGTATTCCTCCAATCCGACGTACTTCACCAGTTCGTCGATCTTCTGGTTCCTCTCGGACCTGGGTATCTTGTGGAACATTGCGTGCTGTATCATGTTCTCGCGGACCGTCAGGTCCTTGTCGAGACTGATGTGCTGCTGTATGACGCCCATGTACGACTTCGCGACCCTGGGTTCCTTGACCAGGTCGTGACCTCCGATGAGCACTGTGCCCTCATCGATGGTAGCAAGCGATGACAATAATCTTACCGTGGTGGTCTTCCCCGCCCCGTTGGGTCCGAGGAATCCGAAGACCTCTCCCTTCCTGACGTTCAGGTCTATGTGGTCCACCGCCACCTTCTCGCCGAATCTCTTGGTGAGACCCTTGGTGGAAATGATGTTCTCCTCCATCCTATCGCCTTATATCATCCGGTGTGCCGCACCGGCCTCATTATTATCCCTTATTAAGGTTATAAGACATTTGGATGATTGTTCCAATTCCGGCATCATGCCTTCTGCGGCATTTCCAATCCGAGTTCGGCCAGCCTGTCGATGGCATCCTTGTAGCCCTTCTCAGCGGATCTCCTGTACAATGAAACGGCGCGTTCCCTGTCCTCGTCGAACACCATCTCCCCCAGGATGAACATGGCCTTCCTGTCCTTCGATGATGCATCCTCAAGCAGTTCCCTCGCTCTCGTCAGGTCCTTCCCGATCCCGTCGCCTTCCATGTACATTATCGCCAGCAGACGTTTGGCCCTGGCGGATCCGGATTGTTCGAACCAGTATGCCGCCTTCTCGGGATCCTTCTCCACCCCTTTGCCGTCCCTCAGGCAGCAGGCGTAGTTCGTCCTGCCCCTGTGATAGCCGTTCTCCGCCGAGACCCTGAACCATTCCGCGGCCTTCCCGTAATCCTGTTCGACACCGTGTCCGTACTCGTACAGTACGCCGATGTTGCATTGTGCCTTCGGGTTCCCTGCCTCGGCGGAGATAGTGTACCATTCAGCTGCCTTGCTCTTGTCCTGTTCCACGCCCATCCCGAGCGCGTAGCAGTATCCGAGATTCCTGGAGCCCATGCTGTTCCCCATCTCATAGGCCCTCCTGTAGAGCTCCAACGCATCCTTCTTCTCGTCATCGGTCCCGTCGATCAGCATGTTCCCGAGAAGGACCATCGATGACGTGCATCCCTTGTCGGATGCGGCGATGAGGATGTCCTTTGCCTCATCCTTGTTCCCGTCGATGAGATCGGATGCCCTGTAGAAGAGTTCCCTTGCCTCCGCATCATCGGAGAAAGAGACATAGGGGCGGCTCAGCATCAGCAGTTCTCCAGTATGTCTGTGAGGACATCCTTCATCAGCGGATGTTTGCCGATGGGTTTCGTGATATCGATGCGGATGTCCCTGTCCCAGATGCGTGCCGTCCCTTTGGTCATGCCTTCCTTGAGGCCGAGACCAGTGGGGATGTCCTCCTTCATGTGGATGCCTGAAGCGAGGAGCATGGGCACGGCGATTATGTGTCTCACTCCGTCCTGCACCATCTTGAGAGCGCATTCATCGATGGTGGGTTCCTCGAACTCGACGCTTGCCGAGTAGACATCCTTGTATCCGAGCTTCTTCATCCTCTCCTTGTTCAACTTGGCGAGGTCGGACCTGTATCCCAATTTCGATCCGTGGGTGATGAGCATGATGCCTTTCTTGCCTTTGCCTGCGGGGGACCTCTTGATCATGTCATCGAACATGTCGGCCACCCTGGGGGATTCCCCGATCGGCCTGAGGTAGTTGACATGGAGTTTCCTCGGGGTCTCGATGACCTGTTCGCCGTAACATCCGTTGATGCCCATCTTGGTAGGGATGTATTTGATGGACATCTCCCCGGTGGCCATCAGGAACGGGAGGACGGTGAGTCTCTCGATGCCGTCATCGAAGACCTTCTTCATCATCTCCTCCACCGTCGGCGATTCCCTTCCTATGAACGAGTAGTATGTGTTCCTGACACCCTCCTTCTTCAGGATGTCGATGCAGTGCAACATGGCCTCCTTGTTGTACGGCCTTGATGAACCGAACCCGATGAGGGCAATGGCTTCGTTCGCAGAATCTCTATTCATGCGCTAACGTAACGCGGACTAGTATATATTGGATTATACATCCAACTATCATTTAACGGATGGATTTCAGTACCCGATCCTCTCGTAATCCAGTTCATCCACGGTACTGACCGGTTTGGCCGTCGTCTCGAGGCCACCGCAGGTCCTGCAGAATCCGATCGTGATCCTGGTGGGATTCTCGATATCCACTCTGAGGTGCTTCTTCCTGAACCTGCAGCGCATGGTGAAATCATGCGTTCCGGGGGTCAGATCGAGCCTCCTCACTCCTTCGGTCGACAAACAGAACGAGTCGCCGTCATCGACGGTGACCTTTACCGGGGGTCTCGGGAGAAGATTGCCGGGGCGGTACCTCACCGAGACCGTGATGATGTCGCTGCACGATTCCATGCTAGTCCATCTGATATTCCATTAATAATATCAACTGTTAATAAAATTCTGATATGAATTTTATTCCAACGGATCCCATGGCAATCCCGTTGTGTTGCACCAATATCCTTATTGACGATATCAGCATGGGAATGGGCATGAAAGAGATGGTCAAGGCCTTCATCGGCGGGATCATATTCACGCTGATCCTGGTCATCGTGATACCGGTGATCACCAGCGTCTACATCCAGCCGATCGTGGAGGATGAGGTGAACAGCCTTGGCATAGCCATCGTCTCCACATCGATGATGGTGTCGGTGATCATGCTGATCATCACGCTGTGCTTCGGATATCTTCTCGGCGGCGGTGCGATCCTCAGGAACTTCGGGATCATCGGGATCTTCGGTCTCATCTTCGCCTATTGGCTCCTGGGCAACCCCTACGGTGCCGTCTTGCCCGTCCTGACGCTGATCCTGATCTGGTTCGTTAAACAGATCTGGGACTTCGCCAAGGGTAAGACGAAGGAACAGAAGAAGAGGGAGAAGAAGAGGAAGGAGAGGAGAAAGAGGAAGAAGTGATTCACTTCAGGTACCAGTACTTCCTCTTCATCCTGTTCGTAGTGTTGTTGCAACCGGGTTCGATGACGGTCGTCCTCAGATTCTCCTCCATCTCTTCCCTGGTGAACGTCATGCAGATCTTCAGCGCAGCGGACAGGTTCTCGTCGCTGTAGGCTATCAGCGCACCTTCCAGGAGGAAAGGCGACATGTCATGCTCGTATGCCGACCAGTATGTGGACATGACGCAGTGGTCCGCGTATGCTCCGCAGATGAGGACTGAATCATATCCGCCCGAGATCATCAGGTCGGTGAGATTGGTGTTCTGGAAGGCGCTCATGTGGTATTTCTCGACGATCTTGAACTTGGATATGTCGCCGAGTTCCCCGATGATGCTCTTGTCCTCCTTCTCGGAATGGGTGTCGCCCATGTATCTGATCACGAAGACGTCGCGTCCGTGCTCGTAGAAGGAATCCATAGCTTCCCTGATGTTGCGGATGGCGTCGATGTGCTTCTCCTTGGAACCTTCCTCCTCGAAGAAGCACTCCTGCATGTCCACGACGACCAGGCATATCCTCCTCTCTGGTTTGGTCGGTACCTTGTAATCGATCCTCATACTGTCACGCTCGCCATTGGATGCAACATCCGATATTCGTATCTGTCAACGCTGATAAAACCGTTGCCATCTTGAGAATCTTTCAGAAGAATAAGGTGTTTGAAAGCCCGCTTGCGCGGGCATTTAGTTTCACAGGAAGTCGAAGAATCCCTTGGGGATTGAGACATTTCCGTCAGAGTCGCTCTCGAGCTTGATGATGTCAAAGATGCACTCGACGAGCTGGATAAGGAATCCGACTCCGATGAAACAAAGGATCAGTTCAACGATTCCGGGCACGATCCTGTCGGAGAGGAGCTTCATGAGCCATCCGAAGAAGAGCGTGAGGATTACATACAAAATTTTGTTCATTTTGTCCATTTATAGGTCACCCCTATATCACCTGTATAGTAGTTGTTATATAAATATATGATTGAACTTAACACTGGTACAATCATCAAAAAAATCGATAGAGCCAGATTTGAAAAAAATGATCGACTTTAAGTGAGTGTTTACCCTGTGAAATGACGATCAGGACATCAGCCCTATTCTTTTCAGAATAATCGGCGTCAGAACGAAGATGCAAACGGATGAGAGGAATCCCCCGATGCAGTATCTCGCGTCCCCTTCGAACATCATGTACGGTATCAGGAAGAGGATGCCCGTGAGCGCCCAGCCGATGAGCAGGCATCCGACCGTTACGGACAGCGATCCCATCTTCGGTCTGTAATCGACGTATGCGCTCGCCACATGCCTTCCGAGGATCGTTCCGATCATGAATCCGCCGTATTTCAGCAGATCCGAGAGATCATCCGTGATCGCGATCCAGATGAATGTCGTGACGATGAACGCCAGCAGGTACACGGCGGTGATCTGGACATTGCATCCTTCATTTGCCTTGGCGACTAGCACCCAGTTGACCGCCATGAGTATCAGGGCGATGACGATGCTGACGATGATATCGAACAGGGTATGCACCCCGAGGTACAGCCTCGAGAACATTATCATCAGGATGAGTACGCTCAGACTGGCCCATGCCCATCTGTTCCTCACCAGGGCCATGACGGAACCGTAGCCGGTGACACCTGTCAGGGAATGGCCGCTGGGCGTGGAGTATCCGTTCGCGCCTTCCAATGCTTTCTCTTCAGGAAATATCCTGTCATCGACGACCCAAGGTCTCGGGTTCTTGAACACGATCTTCAGAAAATGCCCCAGGAACATGCCCGTGGCCATGTTCATCATGATCCATTCGCCCCTGCGTCTGTCCACGCACCACAGGAAGAACGATGCGAAAGCGAACGGCAGCGCGATATACACCAACGGCGACGAGACGAACAGCATCAGTTCCGTGACGAAATCCGGTGCGGAAAGCCTGAGGTCCTGCAGGTACAGGAGCAGTTCGTAGATCATCTGACCCGCAATCTTCGTCGGTCGTTTAATAATGACCGTTCCCGCCAACCATTATAACGGATGAACAACTACATTCGGGCATGGGAATCCAGGCAGTGAAGGACCTGTTCGTCGGAACGCTCATGGGGATCGTTTCATTCCTCCCCGGGGCCAGCGGTTCCACCATCGCCGTCATCTTCAGGGTGTACGAGAGGTTGGTGTCCGATGTGGCGGACATCAGGAACAAGCTGCTGAAGGATCTCTGGTTCGTCATCCCGATCGGTATCGGCGTATTGGCGGGAATGTTCGTCTGCGCCAAGGTCCTGGACGAGCTCAGCAAGGAATACGAGATACAGCTGATGTTCTTGTTCGTCGCCCTGATCGTCACGCAGATACCTGATATCAAGAGGATGGGCGATGACGGCAAGAGCATCACCGCCGCGGATGCGATAGCATTCATCGTGGGAGTGGCGATCATGGTGACGTTCATGATCATCGGTTGGAACGCACCCATGGACAAGGAGAACTCGAGCTTCATCGTCATGGTCCTGATAGGCGTGATCTACGCCATGTCATTGCTTTCGCCGGGCATCAGCGGTTCCACGATACTTCTGGCGCTCGGATTCTATTGGGTGTACACCAACGTCATCGGGGATTTCATCCACAATCTGGATCTCATGCTGCCCATCGCACTCGGTGTCATCATCGGCGCCCTGGCATTCTCGAAGGTCATAGATTACTGCATGAGGGACTACAGGAAGACCACGTACATGGCCATCCTCGGTCTCACCGTCGGTTCCGCCGTAACGGTTCTGATCAACGGGATACGCGGCGTCTCGAACGTCGCATCGGCCGACCTGACATCGATGATAATCCAATGTATCGTCTGCGCGGCCATAGGTGCGTTACTGGGTCTCGGATTGAACAGACTGGCTCATATGTATGCCGACTCGAAGGAAGAATGATCATTCCTCTTTCAGTCTGACCTTTATGCCTTCGATCTTCGCACCGCAGAAAGGACACCTGTCGGTCATGTCGACGGTACCGACCTTCAGCGAATCCACACGGATGGATGAGAAGAGGTACTCGTAGTCGTAGTTCAGGTCCACCTCTTTGAAGATAATGGAGTCATGCATCTCGCGGCAGCATGAACTGGAGAAACCGTCCTTGGTGATCACCAGGTGTCCGTTGGGCCCCTTGAGTTTACGGAGCATCTTGGAGCGTGCCCTGGTATAGTACTTAATGACCTTGGACATGTACTTCTGGTCGAACGATGCGAGCACCGCATAGTTCATCGTGGCCCCCCAGTTGTTGTTGGTCGCGCCGTCATATTTGGCACGCAGGAACGACAGCACCCTGATGTAGGTCCTCTGGAAAGGAGTGCATTGATCCCAAGTATCCGACATCTTTCTCTCCGTACTTCCATCCGCTAGGGATGACATAAATTTGACGATTCAATCATCATCTTCCTTCGAACGGGGCATCCGGACCAATGCGATGGATTCGGTGACGTAGGACATCATCGAGACCTTGCTCCTCAGTCTCACGATTTCGATGGTGGTCTTGATTGCCAGGTACCGTCTAAACAAATCGTCCATGATATGCCTCATTGAAGATGTTTGGAAATGGTTTGGAAGGGGTTTCAACAAACGGACTGCGGGAAGATGGGATGCTGTTCCCGCCATGGGACTGATACACCGTGTCAATATAACAATACGTCGCTGTTATTAATGTTATAAATGTTATAAATTGAAAGCATGCTTATCTATCATCCCGACGATTCCGCCCCGGTGACATCCATGAGGAAGGATTTCGGAGTCAAACCATTCATCTATCCTGAGCCTGTGCTTATAATCGCTACATACAATGAGGACGGTACACCCTGTGCGATGAACGCGGCATGGGGCGGGATCCACGAGGAGAACGAGCTATTCATCTGTCTCTCTCCCGAGCATAAGACCGTCAAGAACATCCTCCAGCGCAAGGAGTTCACCATCAGCATGGCCACCGTGGACACCGTGGCAGCCTGCGATTACGTCGGTATCGTCTCAGGCAATGACGTGCCCGACAAGGTGAAGAGGGCGGGATTCACGGTCACCAAGAGCAGCAAGGTGGATGCACCCCTGATCGATCAGCTTCCCATGGCCGTCGAATGCAGGATGAAATCGTACGATGAGAGGACCTGCGAACTGATCGCGGAGATCGTGAACATCAGCGTTGACGAGAGCATCCTGAATGATAACGGCAAGGTCGATCCCGCGAAACTGAGGCCGATCATCTACGACGGCATGAACCACGATTACTACGAATTCGGAAAGGTCGTTGGAAAGGCATTCTCCGACGGGAAGAAACTGAAATGACCGATCCTTCGGAGATGTTCGAGGAGGCCGTCAGGTACGAACTCGGCCAAGGCGTGGAGAAGGATCTGGCGAAGGCCGTCGAACTTTACAGGTTGGCTGCCGAGTCAGGCAATGCGGCGGCAGAATGCAGCCTCGGCGAGATGTACATGTCCGGCAGGGGTGTCGAGAAGGACCATTCCAAGGGCATAGCGCTCTTCAGGAGTTCTGCCGACAAGGGATTCCCGGAAGCGATATTCTATCTCGGGATGGCCTATTGGAGCGGCGCCGGCGTGATCAAGGACTACGGTGTCGCGAAGGACATGTTCGAGAGTGCGGCATCGAAGGGATATGCCCCCGCCTATGTGGAACTGGGCATGCTGTACTTCTACGGCCAGGGTACCAAACAGGATATGGCCAAGGCCGGCGAATGGTTCCTCAAGGCAGCGGAATCAGGTGACGGGGAATCGCAGTTCAAGGTCGGCTACATGTACGAGGAGGGCGTAGGGTTCCCGAAGGACCTGAAGAAGGCATCCGAATGGTTCCTGAGGTCCGCGGAGAACGGCGTTCCGGAGGGACAGTTCAAGGCAGCGGCCATGATGATGGACGGTTCCGTCATACCGAAGGATGAGGCCAAGGCGGAGGAATACTATCTGAAGGCATCCAAGTCGGGATTGGTCCCGGCGATGTTCAACTATGCGATGTGCCAGATGTCAAAGTGTAATTACAAGGAGGCCTTCGATTGGTTCCATAGGGCGGCCGAGATGAACGACCCCGATTCGCAGTTCCAACTGGGCCGCATGTACCTGGAAGGGAAGGGCGTGGAGAAGGATTTCGAGAAGGGCGCCACGTGGATGAGGGTCGCCGCCGACAACGGTAACGAGCTTGCAAGGGACATAGTCCGCCGTGCGACATCCGATCACATCCTCTGATAGGCCTCCGACGTCAGTGCGTTGACATATTCGAAAGCGGAACGCAGATAGGGGCAGTCCTCCCCTGCATTCTCGCTGATCTCGCTGTAGAGCAGCAGGAGGATGTCCCTCACCGTCGCCAATGTCTCGTATTCCTTTTCCTGCAGTGTCATCTCATCCATGATAAACTCCTCGGTCGGAGATTCTCTGGAATGTTATTAAGCCGGACCGTTACAGTTAATGGGTTAATCCCCGAGGACACATTAAATAACAATTATAACAATTATAACGATAGTATTTCTAAATACTTGGAACCCTTGGTGTACTTCGGAGAGTGATACGCTGTACACGAAGAACGGTCGTAATGGCGGGAACGAGGAGCTCAAGAGGTTCATGAGGTACCTGGTGATCGACGCCGGAGAGGAGGGAGGATACCGTATCAAAGGCATCAGGTCGGATGCACCGGCGGAGACCATCGATGAATTCATCCAGTGGTACCGTGAGAACAACCGTTACGAGAACGGCAGACTCCGTCCGGAAGGAATCGTCAGGAAGACCTGCGTCATCTCGGTCTGAAACCATTTCCGCCGTCGTCCGAACGGCGGTCTTCTTTCTCTTTTAACGGTGTAAAGGATACCTTTTAAAGTGACCAATAAGATACGAAATCGTGAGTCTATGAAGACCGATCTAGAGATAGCATACGACGCAGATGTAAAGCCCATAAAAGACATAGCCGCGAAGATCGGGATCAGCGAGGATGACCTGGTCCCTTACGGCAAATACATCGCGAAGGTACCGCTTCAGGTGCTCGAGAAATACAAGGACAAACCCAAGGGAAAGCTCGTCCTCGTGACCGCTATCACAGCCACCCCCGCAGGTGAGGGAAAGACCGTGACATCCATCGGTCTCATCCAGGGACTCAGCAAGATCGGAAAGAACGTCGTGGGTGCACTGAGGGAACCCTCACTCGGACCCACATTCGGAATCAAAGGAGGAGCTACCGGAGGCGGATATGCACAGGTCTACCCCATGTGGGACATCGATCTCCACTTCACGGGCGACATCGCGGCCGTCGCTGCGGCGCACAACCTCCTCTCAGCGATGGTGGAGAACCACATCGCCAAGGGCAACGAGCTCAACATCGACCCCACTCAGATCGTTCTCAGGAAGACAATGGACATGAACTGCCGTGAGCTCAGGAACATCGTCGTCGGTCTCGGCGGCAAGGGAATGGGCGGAGTCCCCCATGAGTCGGGATTCCTCATCACATCGGCATCGGAGATCTCCGCGATCCTCGCATTGGCATCGGACCTCGACGACCTCAGGGAGAGGCTCGGGAACATCATCGTCGCATACACCTTCGACGGACAGCCCGTGAAGGCGAAGCAGCTCGACTGTGTCGGATCCATGATGGTCATCCTCAAGGATGCGATCAACCCCAACCTCGTCCAGACCCTCGAGGGACAGCCGGTCTTCATCCACGGATTCCCCTTCGCCAACATCGCACACGGTGCGAACAGCATCATCGCGACCAGGGCAGCACTCGCACTCGGTGATTATGTGGTCACTGAGGCAGGTTTCGCCGCCGATCTCGGAGCGGAGAAGTTCATGGACATCGTCTGCAGGCAGGCAGGATTCTCACCGGACGCAGTCGTCCTCGTCGCATCCGTCCGCGCATTGATGATGCACGGCGGAGCGGACCTCAAGGACGAGGCGACGATGAACATGGACTCGCTCAAGAAGGGATTCAGCAACCTCGACAAGCACATCGCGAACCTCCAGATGTACGGATGCCCCGTCGTCGTGGCCATCAACCGCTTCCCGACGGACAAGGACGAGTACCTCAACTGCATCGCCGAGCACTGCAAGGAGGTCGGAGCGGATTACGCACCCTCCGACGTGTTCTGCAGCGGAGGAGAGGGCGGTATCGAGCTCGCCAAGAAGGTCATCGAGACCCTCGACACCAAGAAGGCCAACTACAAGCCCCTCTACGGACTCGACGGGACCCTCAAGTCGAAGATCGAGGCCGTCGCGAAGAACATCTACGGCGCCGCAGCTGTCGAATACTCCGCGAAAGCGAACAAGATGCTGAAGACCCTCGAGGACACCGGATACGGAGAGCTCCCCGTCTGCATCGCAAAGACCCAGGCATCCATTTCGGATGATCCCAAGAAGAAGGGAGCACCCACCGGATGGACGCTCATGGTACGTGAGGTCAACATCTCCGGAGGAGCAGGATTCGTCGTCCCCGTCTGCGGTGAGATGACGCTCATGCCCGGACTCGCTAAGGTCCCCGCGGCGGTGCGTATCGACATCGACAAGAACGGACGCATCACTGGCCTTAAATGAGTATATATAGGTAAGACGTCAATCCCCAAGCGGGATGCGCTTTGTCTAGTCGGCACTACGTCGGTATCGACCTTGGTACTGTCAGTACTTGTCTAGCGTATGCTGACGACGACGGCAAGGTGGACATCTCCAGGAACGAGGGCGGCAGCGGACTGCTGCCCTCCGTCATCCTTTTCACCAACGAGGGAAAATACGTCGGCGACCAGGCGATCAGCAAGAGGTTCGACTACAACGCATCCAACATAGTCTACTTCTTCAAGCGGATGATGGGCACCGGGTTCAAACGCAACTTCGATGGTATATCATACGATGCGTCGGAGATGTCCGCCATCGTCCTCAAGAAGGCGATAGAGGGTTTCGAGGCGAACACCGGCGACAAGCTGGATTCCGCCGTGATGACCATCCCCGGCGATTTCAGCGATGACGAGAAGAATTCATTGGTCGCAGCCGCGAAGATGGTCGGGATCGAGAGGCTGGAACTTCTTAACGAATCGATCGCCGCATCCATCTCGTACAGGTACTTCAGCAAGGACACCAGGAACAGGCGCATCATCGTCTACGACCTGGGCGGAGGCACCCTCGACATCACTGTCATGGCCATCAACGGCAACTCCTTCACCGTCCTGGCAGACGAATCGAGCAAGGACCTGGGAGGAAGGGATTGGGACCTCCAGCTGGCCAACATCATCCAGAAGAAGGTCCTGAACTCGATCGGACTCAAACCCGAGGATGTGGTCTCGGATAGCGAGTTCAGGGTGGCGATAATGGCCGAGGCCGAGAGACTGAAGCTCGCATTGGAGAACAACACGAGATCCGTCGGAACGGTCAAGGTCAGGGGCAGACCGGTCAGGTACATAGTCACCAGAGGGGAATTCGAGGACGCCACGTCATGGCTGATGATGAAGACCATCAACATGGTCGGATACGCGCTGAGGAATGCACGTCTGAACATGAGCAACATCGACAGCATCCTGCTGGTCGGCGGTTCCACGAAGATGCCGCAGGTCCAGAGGTCGCTGAAGGACGCCTTCCCATCGGTGGATCTGGTGTCATTCGATCCCGAACACGCCGTGGCCAGGGGCGCCGCGCTGTATGCGAGATCGGTCTTCTCGAATGACGACATCAAGGTCAGGTCCGTCGCCACTAGGACCATAGGGATCCTCGCAGGCATCGACGGCGTGGAGAAGGTCAGCAACGTAATATTCCGCAACATGCCGCTGCCCATCGACAAGACGATGATGTGCAGGCCCAAGAGGGACGATCAGATGGACCTCGAGATCTCCATCTACGAATCATTGGCCAAGGAGGGGGACGATTTCATCGACCCCGCTGAGGCGAAACTGCTTGCGAAGAACGTCTTCAGGCTCCAGGGAAAGGTGACCCGCGGAAAGACGAAGATACCCATAAGGTTCATAGCGGACAAGGACGGGAGGATATCCGTCGCCATCGAATGCAACGGCGAACTGTCGGAATGCTGCATGTGCAGGCCGATGCCTACATCCGAGGAGATCCAGGCATCCGCAGAGAAGCTGGAGGGGATCGTATGAACGCCAAGGAGCTGTACGAGAAGGCCATGGAGGACCTAAACAACGGCGACCTCGAGGCGGTCGATACCCTGAGGAAGGCTGCCGAATTGGGCGATCCGTTCGCACAGAACAACTACGGCGTCCTGCTGTACACCGGTGACATCATCGATAAGGACACCGAGGCCGCCCTGGGATGGTTCAGGCAGGCGGCGGAGCATGGCATCGACGAATCGCTGTTCCACCTCGGTCTCGAATACTACGAAGGCAACGTGGTGGAGCAGGATTACAGGCAGGCAATCAAATGGTTCAGGGTCGCCGCGGAGAAGGGATTCCCGGCGGCACAGTACTATCTGGGTCTTTGCTATTACAACGGTCACGGTGTGTTCAGGGATTACGGTTTCTCGATCAGGTGGTTCACATTGGCATCGGATAGGGACTACTTCCCTGCACTGATCTCGCTGGCGGATGCCTACATGGACCTGAACAATCCCGAACGTAATTACAGGGAAGCATTTAGGCTCTACAAGAGGGCATCCGAATCCGGGGATGAGAGAGGATATTACAAGCTCGGCAACTGCTACTACAAGGGCAAGGGGACGCCGAGGAACTACATCGAAGCATCGAAGTGCTTCAGGAAGGGCATGGAGATCACCAAGGACAGCAGCTGTCAGTACATGCTCGGTCTGATGTACATCAAGGGCGAAGGGGTGCAGAAGAACCACAATTTCGGTCTGATGATGGTCCGCAACGCCGCCAGGGAAGGGAACGAGGAGGCGAAGAAATACCTCAGGAGGATCTCGCTCACCGACAGGACCATGGTGGAGTTCGACGAGATAGACATGACCATGGACGATCCCGATACCCCGGACCTCATCGGCGGAATCAAGGGTGCAGAGAACGGGAAGGGTCTGTTCTCATTCCTGCGCAGAAGATTGTAATGTATATTTTTATACATCAATGAACAAATTTATTATATACGTCGGTTCGGATAAACCCGTCCGATAACATGATGACAGAAGAGCAGTTCGAACTTATCAAGAAGAAACTGTCCACGATCAAAGAGAAGAGTCCTTTCTACAGGGAGAAATACAAGGACATAGACATCTCCAAGATCAAGACGATGGAGGACTTCAAAGACCTCCCTCTGACGGACAAGTGCGAACTGCGCGACGCATACCCGCTGGGACTGCAGGCCGTTCCCGAGGAGGAGGTGGTGAGGATCCATTCGTCATCAGGCACCACCGGTCTGCCCGTCATCATCCCCTACACCAAGCAGGATGTGGAGGATTGGACCATCATGTTCGAACGCTGCTACAGGTACGCAGGAGTCACCAATCTCGACAGGATACACATCACCCCCGGATACGGTCTGTGGACCGCAGGCATCGGTTTCCAGGCCGGTGCTGAGCGTCTCGGTGCGATGGTCGTCCCCATGGGTCCCGGGAACACCGAGAAACAGCTGAAGATGATGCAGGACATGAAGACAACCGTCCTCACCGCTACGTCATCTTACGCACTGCTCCTTGCCGAGGAGATAGCCAAGAGAGGCATCGGGGACAAGATCCATCTCAAGAAGGCATTGATCGGTTCGGAACGCTGGGGGGACAAGATGCGCAACCGTATCGCCAATGAATTGGGGGTACAGCTGTACGACATCTACGGTCTCACGGAGATCTACGGTCCCGGTATCGGTATCAGCTGCGATTACGCATGCGGCATGCACTACTGGGACGATTACGTCTACTTCGAGGTCATCGACCCCAAGACCGGAAAGAATGTGCCAGACGGTACATATGGTGAATTAGTCATCACCACGCTGAAGAAGGAGGGAGCACCTCTCATCAGGTACAGGACACACGATCTCACCCGCATCATCCCCGGAGAATGCAAGTGCGGATCGAAGCACCCCCGTATCGACATCCTCATCGGACGTACCGATGACATGGTCAAGGTGAAGGGAGTCAACATCTTCCCCGGACAGATCGAGGATCTGCTGGCGACCATCGACGGCGTGAGCAGCGAGTATCAGGTCATGATCGACCACCTGGAAGGCAAGGATTCACTGACGCTGTTCTTCGAGACCAAGCTGGAAGGCAAGGAACGCAAGGCGCTGGAGAAGGAGGTCGGGGACGCTTTCAAGAGCAAGATCGGTATCACGATCATACCCAAGGCCGTATCCATGATGGAGCTCCCCAGGAGCGAGAAGAAATCCCACAGGATCTTCGACAACAGATACTGAGATCAGCGCTTCATGCAGTTGCCGATGGTGACGATATAGGCCAGCAGCGCTTCCAGTTGGATGCGCTCGTTGCTGCCTTCGATGATGCGGAACTCGATCTCACCGGTCTTGTCCATCAGCCTGACCTTCTCGTTGTCGCCGATGCTCAGTTCGAAGTATGACGAGTGGATCTGCTTGATGATGTCCTGGCCCGACAGACCGAACTCTATCATTATCTCGTCAAGCTTGTCCCTTGCGCCGATGAAGTTGCCTGACAATGCTGTCTCGAGCATCTTCTTGACCTCCTCGGGATTCGCGAGACCGGTGGTCTGGTAGATGGTATCCACGTCGATCCTCTCGCCCATGGAGGCTGCGACCTGCAGCGAGTTCACCGCACGTCTCATGTCGCCCCTTGCGACATGTACCAGTGCTTCAAGCGCATCCGGGTCGATGTCGATGTTCTCGTTGGTGACGATCTTGTTCAGGAATTCATAGACATCATCCCTCGAGAGGGGCTTGAACCTGA
>JAEEGL011284833.1_pt1 | contig 24406 bp, 25 predicted proteins | sample 9134231 | NCBI WGS metagenome assembly JAEEGL01 (sample SAMN16246548, study PRJNA631951) | gut metagenome | biome: gut microbiome; feature: rumen; material: fiber-attached | host: Bos | place: Iran: Karaj | collected 2018-10
AAGTAGGAGGTGGCAAATGGCAGATAACACCTTTAAAGTTTCAATCATAACACCTGAGCGCACCTTCTATGAGGGCGAGGCAGTGATGGTTGAATTTAATACGGTGGAGGGACAGATTGGTGTTTACCCAAAGCATATCCCTTTGACCACTGTTATTGCGCCGGGCATTTGCACAATTCATGAGGCAGAAGGTCAGAAGAGAGCAGCTGTACATGCAGGCCTCGCTGAAGTTTTGCCAGATAAGGTAACATTGCTTGCAGAGATAGCTGAGTGGCCTGAAGAAATTGATTTGGAAAGAGCCCGCAGCGCGGAGGACAGAGCAAGAGAGCGTATCGCAAATAAGGCCGAAAATATAGATTTGTTACGCGCAGAGGTTGCTCTAAAGAAGGCATTAGTACGCCAGGATTTAAAGGCATAATTACAGAATAGGAATGTTATCCCAATCAAGGGAAACCAACCTATAAGTAGTGAGGGGAGGAGTGCACCATGTTAGATGCTGATACCAAACGAGATATAGAGGAGCTCAAGAGACAATTATCTATATTAGAGAGTCAAGAAGAAGATATTATGAAGGAACTTGAAACACTTCGTGCACGAAAGACTGAGGTGAAGGATAAGCTTAAGGTCTTGAGCAATGACGATAAGTATCAACAGGAAATGTTGACTATGGTCTATCAACAGCGACATGGTAAGCCTGCCGCTCCACCAAAAGAATAATAAATATATTTGTTATTAATTGGGCATCGCTTTTGGCGGTGCCCTTGTTGTTGGTGCCAACCTTTTATATAATAAGAATAGTAGATATAGAGAAGGTAGTATCAATAATGAATAAGGCACAAATGAAAAAGGTATTCTGGATGCTTTTTTCAACGGCGCTTTCAATATTGACAGTGGGAACCCTGCTGAAGCAGAGTGAGACTATGTCAGTTGAAACGCTGATTGAAAAGATAGGGAATGCCGATTTAAAGTGGATTATTATAGCCATGATTTGTTCTGTTGGCTATGTAATATTTGAAGCTGTGGCGTTGTGTTCCATCCTAAAGGGACTGGGCTACAGAAAAAGAATAAATAATGGAATTATTTACAGTACCGCTGATGTATATTTTTCAGCTATCACTCCGTCCGCCACAGGAGGGCAACCAGCCAGCGCATTTTTTATGGTAAGGGATGGCATTCCTGCGGGAGTTGCCTCGGCGGCATTGATTTTAAATCTGATGATGTATAATGCCTCGATTGTGTTTCTTGGAGTGATAGCTATTATAATAGCTCCCACTAGTTTTATGGGATTTAAATTGTCTTCAAAGATTCTTATTGTCCTTGGATTTGTGGGATTATCTTTGCTTAGTCTGTTTTTCTTGTCTGTTTTAAAAGCAAGCGACAAGATTTTTTCTACTATAAGGAGATTTCTGAAATTCCTTTATGCCAAGAAAATAGTACATAAGCTGGAGCACAAGCTTGAGAAATTGGACAAGATAGAGGCAGATTATAACAACTGTTCTGCACTGATTTCCGGAAAAAATAAAATTATGAGGAAGGCCTTCCTGTGGAATGTAATTCAGAGAGCTTCTCAGATTATAGTTCCTACCTTGGTTTTCATTTCAATGGGAGGAAGTGGCAGGCTTTCCAAGCTTCTGTTCGCAAAACAATGTTTGATTACCATTGGTTACAACTATGTGCCTATACCAGGTGCTCTCGGAATAGCTGATTACCTTATGATTGATGGCTTTTCAAATTTGATGACAGAGGGGCTGGCCTATGAGCTTGATATGATAAGTCGTGGTCTGACCTTTTATATTTGCGTGGCCCTGAGCGGTCTCATTACATTATTTGGATACTTGAAAGGAAGAAAAAAACGATGATAGGCGTTTATGATTATACAGTTATTCTTACATATTTATCTACATTGTCTGGAGTAGTGGGTATTATTGTCACTATGACAGGTATCGGACATCCATACTGCGGTACATTATTCCTAATGCTTTCTGGACTTTTAGATGGCTTTGACGGCAAGGTGGCGCGCACTAAAAAAGACAGAACAGAAATGGAAAAGGAATTTGGAATCCAGATTGATTCCCTTTCTGATTTGATTTGCTTTGGTGTACTTCCAGCATCCATAGGCATTGCTCAGCTTAGAGTCAGTGGAATTCTTACAGATTTAGGCAGAAAAGCAGAGAGACCTGAGCATTATTCAATGGTGCTTTTACTGATTTCCATTGCAGCTTTTTATGTGTTGGCAGCCCTTATTCGTCTGGCATATTTCAATGCCACAACAGATGAGCGTGCTGAGGAGGCAAGGATAAAGGGGAAGGCATATTTTACTGGACTTCCTGTCACTACAGCAGCTTTGATTTTCCCTCTTACACTGGTGATTCACTGGTTTATAAGAGCTGATTTAACCATCTTTTATTTTTGGTTGATGCTTATTGTGGCGATTATGTTTGTGGCAAATATCAAAGTACCAAAGCCTAACAAAAAGCAGTTCGCAGCAATATTGTGTATTGGTTTTGTGGAATTAATTGGAGTATTGTTGATTTTATTTTACGAGTAGCAGATGAGCACATTAGATTTTTTATATAAGACAAAGCTGGGGCGAATTATACTTCGCCCTTTAATATTAAAGCCGGTTTCTGATTTTTCTGGGTGGCTGTTGGATACAAGGGCATCAAAGAGCCTGATAAATAGCTTCGCTTCTGGAAACGGAATCAAGCTGGAGGATTATATTTTAGACGATATTAATTGCTTTAATGATTTCTTTTGCAGAAGGATAAAGCCAGAACTTCGTCCCGTTGATACAGATGAGAACCATTTAATGGCACCATGTGATGGATTACTAAAGGTCTATCCTATCAAGGACGGACTGGTGGTTCCTGTAAAGCAGAGTAAGTTTTCCTTAGGAGATTTATTACAGGATAAGGAGCTGGCAAAGACCTTTGACGGTGGATACTGTTTGGTTTACAGGCTTTGTGTGAATCACTATCACAGGTATGCCTACTTTGAGTCGGGAACAAAGGAGCAGGATGTGGTGATTCCTGGGTTTTACCATACTGTACGTCCGGTGGCCCTTGAGGCTGGACCTGTGTTTGTGGAAAACAGCCGTCAGTACACAGTGATTAACACTGAGAGATTTGGAAAATGTGTGCAGATGGAAGTAGGGGCAATGCTGGTGGGAAGAATTGTGAATGAAGAGCCACAGTCCTGTGCTGTGACACGAGGAAAAGAGAAGGGGCACTTTGAGTATGGTGGCTCCACTATTATTGTTCTGGTGCCAGCGGGAAAAGCTCAGATAAAAAAAGAAATCCTCGCCGCTTCAGAGAAGGGCGAGGAGGTTGATGTAACCTTTGGTTCTAGTATCTCTTGATTTTATCATCTTCGTCAGTAGTTGAGTTGTCGATGGAGCGGATTTCCACTTCATAGGAATAGTCATCGTTAACCTTAACCATGACCTTGTCACCTACATGTTTTCCGCGGATGGCGGAGCCAAGTGGTGATTCGATAGAAATGAGACCTTTAAGTGAGTTGCCTCGGATAGAGGTAACCAGCTTGTAGGTTTCCTCACAGTCGTCCTCTGGAATGTAGATTGTGACTGTGTTGTTGATGCCCACTTCGTCGTCATTGCTGGTGTCATCTACAACCTCAGCGTAGCGAAGCATCTTCTCTAAGTATCGGATGCGACTGTCGTTCATATTTTTAGCGCGTTTTGCCTCGTGATATTCGAAGTTTTCTGAGAGATCACCCTGTGCGCGGGTCTCTTTTACTTCCTCTAAAAGTTTTGGTCTAAGAACCAGCTTTCTCTCATCTATTTCAGCCTGAATTTTATCGATATCCCCCTGGGTAAGTCTTTCTCCCATAGTGTAACCTCCTAAAAGTAATAGTCTAAGCATTATAGTATAAAATTTCGAGGGTAATTGTCAAAACTTAAACTTCATTGGATAGAATTTACCAAGGGAAAATGATATAGTAAATGAAGGATAATATGTAAAAATATTAATCATTATTGTTAGTTAGGAGATTTTTTTATATGGCAGTTTTAAGTAATTGTAAGCCAGAGAGAGTATTTCATTATTTTGAGGAGATTTGTAATATTCCTCACCCAAGTTATCATGAAGAAAAGATTAGTGCTTACCTTGTAGATTTTGCAAAGGCACACAATCTTGAATATTACACAGACGACCTTTACAACGTAATCATGATTAAGGAAGCATCTGCAGGTATGGAGAATGCAGCTCCTATTATTCTTCAGGGCCACATGGATATGGTTGCTGAGCAGGAGCCAGATTGCAATAAGGATATGCTTACAGAAGGCCTTGATCTTGAGATTGTTGATGGATATGTTACAGCTAAGGGCACAACCCTTGGTGGAGATGATGGAATTGCCGTAGCTATGGCACTTGCTATTTTAGAGGACGAGGAGCTTAAGCACCCACGTCTTGAGGTTATTATCACAGTTTCAGAAGAGGTTGGTATGGAAGGTGCAGCAGGCATTGATGTTTCTATGCTTAAGGGCCGTAAGCTTCTTAATCTTGACTCAGAAGAGGAAGGACATTTCCTAGCAGGCTGTGCAGGTGGTTGCAGAATGGATATTAAGTACCCATTTAAGAAGGAGTCAATCAGCGGAGACCTTATCACAATCAACGTAAAGGATTGTACAGGTGGACACTCAGGTGCCGAGATTGATAAGGGTAGAGCAAATGCTTCACACATTGCCAACAGAGTGCTTTGCGCTGGTCTTGAGGCTGGTGAGATTTGCCTTGTTGATTATGTAGGTGGTACAAAGGATAATGCCATCCCACGTACTACAGTAGCAAAGGTTATTACTTCAGCTGAGGCTGTTGCTGCGATGGAAAAGGAAGCTAAGGCTATTATCAACGAGTACGCAATTACAGACCCTGAGATGAAGATCGAGATTACAAATGCAGGAGCTACCACTGTTGAGGGTGCAAATGTAGCAGATTCAAGAAGAGTAATCGAGCTTATCAACTGTATGCCAAATGGAATTCAGGCTATGAGCCATGATATTGAGGGCTTGGTAGAGACTTCACTTAACCTTGGTATTCTCAACGTACTAGAGGATGGAGTTCAGTTCTCTTGCTCACTTAGAAGCTCTGTAGACAGCGCCAAGACAGCTCTTATGAGAAAGGTTTCTATGGTTGGAAAGGCATTTGGCTGTGAGATTTCAGTTCACGGTGAGTATCCAGCCTGGGAGTATCTTAGAGAGTCAGTCTTCAGAGATGAGCTTGTTAAGATTTATAAGGATATGACAGGTGAGGAGCCAATCGTTGAGACAATCCACGCAGGTGTTGAGTGTGGACTTTTAGCATCAAAGCTTCCGGGACTTGATGCAGTTTCAATTGGTCCAGAGATGCACGATATTCATACTCCAAAGGAGCGCCTTGGCATTGCTTCTACAGAGAGAATATATAATTTTGTAGTTAAAGTTATTGAGAGCATGTAACTAAAAACAACATATTTGGGGGTACGAGATTATGATGAGAATCGGATTGCTTACCAGTGGAGGAGATTGTCAGGCACTTAACGCTGCAATGCGTGGTGTTGTAAAGGGCTTGGCAGCAAACGTCAATGACCTTGAGGTTTACGGCTATTTCAATGGCTACAAGGGCTTGATTTACGGTGACTACAGATTGCTTACCAGTCAGGACTTTTCGGGTATCCTTACCCGCGGTGGTACCATCTTAGGTTCCAGCCGTCAGCCATTTAAGCTTATGCGTGAGCCAGATGAGAACGGACTTGATAAGGTAGAGGCTATGAAGTCTAACTACTACAAGCTGAACCTTAACTGTCTGGTTATTCTTGGTGGAAATGGCACCCAGAAGACAGCAAACCTCCTTCGCGAAGAGGGACTCAACATAATCCATCTTCCAAAGACTATTGATAACGATATCTATGGCACAGATTTAACCTTTGGTTTCCAGAGTGCCATTGATATTGCCTGCAACACTATCGATTGTATCCACACCACAGCTTCATCTCATAGCCGAGTATTCATCGTCGAGGTTATGGGACACAAGGTTGGTTGGCTTACACTTTATGCAGGTGTTGCCTCTGGTGCAGATATTATCCTGCTTCCAGAGATTCCATACGATATTAAAAAGGTCGTTAAGGCCATCAATAAACGTGCCGAGGAAGGCAAGGGCTTCACTATTCTTGCGGTGGCCGAGGGTGCTATCTCAAAGGAGGATGCTAAGCTTTCCAAGAAGGAATACAAGAAAAAGCTTGAAGAATCAAAATATCCTTCGGTTTCCTACGAGATTGCAGATAGAATTCAAAAGGAGACAGGTATCGAGGTTCGTGTAACTGTTCCTGGACATATGCAACGAGGCGGAAGCCCAGACCCATTTGACAGAGTTCTTTGTACTCGTCTTGGTTCAGCAGCAGCACAGGCTATTATAGATGGCGACTATGGAAATATGATTGCCATGGTTGATGGCAAGACAAAGAGAATTCCTCTTGAAAAGGTGGCTGGCAAGCTCAAGATGGTTGAGCCAGACTGCCAGATGATAGAAGAAGCTAAGCGTATCGGTATTAGCTTCGGCGACTAAGATAAGATTAAGGGTAGGTAATTGTTATGTCCTATATGGCGTTATACAGAAAGTTCAGACCTCAGGTTTTTAGCGACGTAAAGGGTCAGGATCATATTGTAACCACACTTCAAAACCAAATTAAGAGTAACCGTATAGGACATGCGTACCTATTTACAGGTACTAGAGGAACTGGTAAAACCACAGTTGCCAAGATTTTAGCTCGTACCATCAATTGTAGTAATCCAAAGGAGGATGGCAGTCCATGTATGGAGTGCGAAAGCTGTAGAGCCATTTCCTCTGACAATTCTATGGATGTGCGAGAAATCGATGCGGCTTCAAATAACGGTGTTGATAGCATCAGGCAGATTGTAGAAGAGGTAAAGTACACTCCTCAGGTAGGAAAGTACAAGGTTTACATCATTGATGAGGTTCATATGCTTTCCATCGGTGCTTTTAATGCTTTGCTGAAGACATTGGAGGAGCCACCATCATACGTTGTATTTATTCTTGCTACCACAGAGGTACACAAGATTCCAATTACCATCCTAAGCCGTTGCCAGAGATACGATTTCCATCGTATTTCCATTGATACCATTGCTGCTCGTCTTCAGGAGCTTATGGACAAGGAAGGTGTTGAGGTTGAGGACAAGGCAATCCGCTACATCGCAAAGGCCGCAGATGGTTCGATGCGTGATGGTTTGAGTTTACTTGACCAGTGTATTGCCTTTTACATTAATCAGCCATTGACCTACGACAATGTGCTTAAGGTTCTCGGAGCAATTGATACAGAAGTGTTCTCCAGACTGCTTCGTTTTATTGTAGCTGGGCAGGTTACTGAGTGCATAGGTATCATCGAGGAGATAATGACTCAGGGGCGAGATTTGAACCAGTTTGTCAATGATTTTACCTGGTATCTACGCAATTTAATGCTTCTTAAGAGCTCTGATGATATGGAAGATGTACTTGAAATGTCCTCTGACAATATTGCTCTTTTAAAGGAAGAGGCAAAGCTTGTTGACACCGAGGTGTTAATGAGATACATTCAGGTTCTGTCAGCACTTTCAAATGATATAAAGTACGCCAGCCAGAAGCGTGTACTTATAGAGATTGCATTGATTAAGCTTTGCAAGCCTCAGATGGAGGCAGACATTTCTGCTCTCAACAATCGAATTGCAAACCTTGAGAAAAAGGTTGAGGAGGGTGTTCCTGTTGTTATGGCTGCTCCCGTGGCAGGAAGCGCGCCAACTCCCAGTGCGGCCCCTGTAAAAAAGGAACCACTTCCAGCAGCAGTTCCGGAGGAAATAAAGAAAATAGCACAGAGCTGGAGTACTGTTCTTGGCAAATTGCCAATTAATATTAAAATGTATCTGAAGGAAGCCTTTGTTACCACAAATGACAACGGCGATTTGGTACTGATATTTGACCAGCCAGAGGGCTCAGAGAGAATGTCAGGTGATTTCGTTAATCGCCCGGAGGTTTTGGATGAAATCTCAGCAGTCATTGAGCAAATGCTTCAGAAGACAGTAAACATAAAAGTAGAGATTAATTCCAGCGGAGTAAGCTCAGAAAAAACTAAGACAGACGTAAGAGACTTCTTCGCTAATGTTGGTATAGAAATAGAGTCAGATGACAATTAAGAAAGAGAGGATTTATTAAATGGGAAAAGGTAGAGGCGGATTTCCAGGTGGAGGAATGCCAGGTAATATGAGTCAGCTTATGAAGCAGGCACAGCGTATGCAGCGCCAGATGGAAGAGGCTCAGGCACAGCTTGAGGAGACTGAGATGACAGGCACAGCAGGTGGCGGTGTTGTTGAGGTTACTGTTTCTGGTAAGAAGGAAATCACAAAGATTAAGATTGATCCAGAGGCCGTAGATCCAGAGGACGTTGAGATGCTTGAGGATCTCGTTATGGCAGCTGCCAATGAAGCACTTCGTAAGGTTGACGAGGTAAGCGCAGCTTCTATGTCTAAATTCACAGGTGGACTTGGTTTATAATTAATGGAATATTACAGCAAAGAAATTAGCAACTTAATAGCAGAGCTAAGCGATTTGCCTAGTATTGGAAGTAAGTCAGCCCAGAGGCTGGCTTTCCATATATTAGGGATGGATGAGGACAAGGTTAATGACCTGGCAAATGCCATTGTGCAGGCCAGAAAAAACGTCAGATATTGTAAGGAGTGCTTTACACTTACTGATGATGAGCTTTGTCCAATCTGCTCAAATCCAAAGCGAAATAAAAATATTATCATGGTGGTGGAGGACACCCGTGATTTGGCAGCCTATGAAAAGACTGGCAAATTTGATGGAGTGTATCACGTACTTCACGGCGCCATTTCCCCAATGGCAGGTATTGGTCCTGGGGACATCAAGCTGAAAGAGCTTATGGTTCGCCTCCAGCAAAATGATGTGGAGGAGGTTATCGTAGCCACCAACTCATCCCTTGAGGGTGAGACCACAGCTGCATATATTAGCAAGCTCATAAAGCCCACAGGCATTAAGGTCAGCCGTATTGCTTCAGGTGTACCTGTAGGAGGTAACCTTGAGTACATAGACGAGGTGACGTTACTTCGTGCCTTGGATGGTAGAACAGCATTGTAAAATTACTCGCACTTTGCGAGTAATTTTTTTTACCCTTTTAGCCGAAATAAGAGATGTAAGTGAATAATAACCTGGAGGGACCGCATGAATATAGAAGGACTCAAGGTAACGGATTACATCAAGACAGAAGGTGCAAACGACCAGCTTTTGGGCGTGGGAACCAGCGGTATCAAGGAAGATAAGAAAGCAAATTTTAATCAGGAACTTAGAGCACTATCAGTAGATAATGCATTTTATGATAACAAAGGCAAACTTGCTGATGAAGATTTCACGAAGGAAGTGAATGAGGCATCAGCTCTTGGCATGTCTACAGTTGATGCAGTGAAAAACGTAGAGCGTGCCTGGGACGAGGAGGCCACAGCAAAGGTTTCAGAGGATGGTCATAATCCTATGGATATGGATGCCAACACATTGGTAACCGTAGTGGATGAAATCAAGATGAACCTTGCCAAGGCAGGCGCAGATATTTCCAAAATGGGTGGACTGTCTAAGTCTGAGATTGAGGCTATGTCAGGATCTATTGCTCAGGCAGTGGAAATGACAAAGGGATTGTCTGAGACTTTGCCAGTGGAGGCACAGGCTTTTCTTGTAAAAAATGACCTGGAGCCTACAATCACTAATATTTATAACGCGACCTATTCTGCCCCAGTAAAGGCTGAGGAAGCCATAGATACAGCGGAGATAGACCAGCTCATTAAGGATTTAGGAGACACAATTGATTCTATTATAGAGTCTGCGGATAATACTGAGCCACAGATGGACTTGAAGGATATTGTGGCAACCATGCTGAAACAAGATGTTCCTATTACCAAGGAACATCTTGAATACATGGTTGGGTTGCAGAACTATGAGAAGCCAAATGATGAGCAGTTGGAAAATGCCATTGAGGATATAGTGGCTGAAGGCAAGGAGCCAACAGAGGCATATTTGCTTCCTGGATATTCCCTTATGGATCAGGCAAAGAAGACCTTTGCAGAGGTTATGGGAATGGATGTGAATGATCTTCCATCAGTTACAGCTCAGAGACAGCTCACAGAAATTCAGCTTACTATGACAGTGGAAGCCACATTTACCATGATGAAAAATGGCATTGATGTGAATACCAGCGACCTGTCTGACCTATTAGATAAGCTGAAGCTTCAAGAGACAAATCTTCTTCAAATTCTTATGAAGGCTGAGAATAAGGAAGCTACTAACGCTAACGTTAATCTTTTCAAGCAAGTAATGAACAGCATTGCTGATGTAAAAGAAGCACCAGCGGCAACCCTTGGAAGATTTTCGAATATTAATGCCGAAACGTTTTCATATGTACATGAGGTCAGTGTTTCAGTTACAGCAGAATATTCCCGTATGGAGATGACCTATGAGGCTGTTGGAACAGAGGTAAGAAGAGACCTTGGGGACAGTATAAACAAGGCTTTCCAGAATGTGGATGATATTTTGGCAGACCTTGATATAGAGGCCACCGAATCAAGTGAAAAGGCTGTTAGAATTTTGGCTTATAATCAGATGGAGATTAACGCTGAGTCAGTTACCACTATGAAGGGCTCTTACGAGATGGTATCCAGAACCTTCAAGAGCATGACTCCAGCTGTTGTGGCTGAAATGATCAAGCGTGGAGACAATCCTCTGGATATGAAGATGGCTGACCTTAAGCAGAAGGCTCAGGAGATTAAGGCTGAAATGGGAAGTGACTCAGAGGAGGAAAGCTTTTCAAAATTCCTTTGGAAGGCTGAGCATAATTCTGAAATAACAGAGGCTGAGCGAGAGGCATACATAGGTGTTTATAGACTTCTTCATCAAGTGGAAAAGTCTGATGGTGCAGCCATAGGTGCGTTGATAAGTCAGGGAGCTGAGGTTACACTTCGCAATTTAATGACAGCAGTTCGCTCCAGCAAGCATGCTGGTCGAGAATATGAGATTAATGATAAATTTGGTCAGTTGGATGAAATGGTAGTAAAGGACCTTTCTATCACTGAGCAGATTGAAAAAGTATTCCTGACAGATAGATGTCGTGATGCCAAGGAGGCTATGACTCCAACAAAGATGAATGAGCTTGGAGAGGCTAAAATCCTTGCTATGAATCCAGACGAATTTGCAACAGCTATGGAAGAGTCAATTGATGAGGCCAGCGAAGAAGCTTACATAAAGTATGTAACAGAAGAGGTTAAAACTGCTTATAGTAAGGATTCTTCCAATGTGGAAAACATATTAGAGCAGTTTAATATTCCAAACTCTGCAAATATGATAAATGCAGTTGAGTCATTACTCCAAAGTGGCACCTCTGTTTATAAGGATTTATATGGCCGGGCATCAAAGCTTCAAAATCGTGATATGGACGTAGAGGATTTGATTAATGAAGCCTACAGTCGCTTTGAGGAGGCCTGCCATAATCAGGATGCAATGAAAGAGGCTGAGGAAGCCCTTGGCGATTTGGCTGAAAGAGTAATGTCTACCATGATGGAGACTGAGGATGTAAGGACTATCGACCTTGATGACATGAAGCTTGTCATACAGCAGACAAAGGCAATCAGGCAGATGGCTGACAGTAGCGAGACATATCGTATTCCTATTAAGCTTCAGGATGAAGTGGCTGATATGAACCTCAGAATAGTCCGTGGCGAGATGGAAACAGGCCTTATTAAAATGGCAGTTTATCTCCAGTCTACAGGCAATATTCAGACCACCTTCCACTATGAGGCAGGACAGGTGAATGCTAGGGTGGAATGCGATACAGCAGAAATGAGGCAGAGATTATTGGAACAGTCCGACTTTATAGCTGAAAAGCTTTCTGAGCAGACAGGCTTTGATTTCAGCTTCAGCTTTACCAGAGAAACAGGGCTTAGCGTGGGCGATATTTACAACTGGCAATTGGGTAATTTTAAAGAAATAAACTCTACTGAAAACGAAGTACAGACAGAGGCTCTTTATGGTATCGCCAGAGGATATTTATCAGTTTTACATGAGCTGTTTTAGACCAAAAATTTTATCTTGGTAATTAAAATCAGGCAATCCCCAAAAACCAGTGGGATTGCTTTTTTTATGGCATAAAAGTTATATAAATCAGGTTAATTTTGGAGGGTTAGAACCGATAATAATGTTGTAAGGACATGGATGATCTTTATACAATTAAACCACCGCACGGATGCTAGACTTTGTTTACGGCTTTTAGGAGGCGGCTTATGAGAATTAACAACAACATGTCAGCGGTGATCACAAATAACAAACTTCTCGGTACCGAAAGTTCCCTTTCAGATGTAATGGAAAAGTTAAGTACAGGTTTTAAAATTAACCACGCGTCAGATAGCCCATCTGGCATAGCTATTGCGGGCAAAATGCAGGCGCAGATTGACGGACTTGACCAGGCATCTACAAATGGTTCTGACGGTATTTCTGTTTTACAGACAGCTGAAGGTGCGCTCAATGAGGTTACAGAAATGATTCAGAGAATGCGCGAGCTTTCAGTGCAGGCTGCAAATGGAACAAACTCAGATGCAGAGCGTGAGGAAATACAAAAAGAGATTTCGTCTTTACTGGATGAAATAGATAGAGTTGCTGCATCCACAGAATTCAACACTATCAACCTTTTGGATGGTTCTTGTGACTGTAGAACCTATGCAAACAACGTAACAAGAATTGCTACATCCAACAACGTACCAGAGGGTATTTATCAGCTGAAGGTTACAGCTCCAGCTGTTAAGGCAAAATCTACTACAACAGTAGCAGATACCCAGTACACAATTACAGAGTATTTCAATAATACTTACACACAGGTAGAGACTACAACAAAGGCCACAGTGCCTAAGCTTGATAATTATGACTTTAAGAGCTTCATCGATAATACTACCTTTACAATTACAAAAAAGGATTATTCATCAAGCGAAAACATAATAGAAACTACCACAAATCCAGAAAACGGTTTGGGTCTGTCAGGAACAATTCAGATTAATGGATATCCATTGGAATTGTCCCAGGGCTCATCAGGTGAAATGGTTTACGGTCAGCTTAGAGCAGCCTGCGAAAAGGGTGGCGCTATAATTTCTGACTATGATGACCCAGACGGCCTGTCAATTTCTTCTTATAAGTATGGAAATGATGCCAGCATTACATTGGAGTTCTCCAGTGTAGAATTTGCTAAGGCATTGGGATTTACCGAGGATGCCCTGGATAAGGATGATGATGGCAACGTGCTTCCGACTATTAATGCAGTGGGAAGTGATGCAAAGATTGTCCTTTATAGAGAGGACGACCCGGATGTGAAGTCCCAGTTTGGTACACAGGCTACCTATGTTACCGATGGTAGAAAGATAACCATTAATGACACCAAGGGCTTTGAGATGTCATTCATGCTTGATGATGGCTTTGCAGAAGGCAAGACAGATAAAGATGGTAATGTTTATGATGGAAAAATAACCTTCAACGTTACAGATATTGGCTCAATGGCATTACAGATAGGGGCTAACGAAGGCCAGCAGATGAATGTCAGAATTGCAGCAGTTACAACTCAGTTTATGTACATTGACGATGTGGATGTAACCAGAAGGAATGGCCCAGAGGATGCAATGGACGCGCTGGATGACGCATTAAGCTATGTTACTTCAGTTCGTTCACAGCTAGGTGCCTATGAAAATCGACTAGAGCATACCACCAGATCTCTGGATACAACAGAGGAAAATATGACATCAGCGATTTCTCGAATCGAGGACGCTGATATGGCAACAACAATGGTAGAGTATACGAAGCTTAACGTTTTGGAGCAGGCGGGTGTTTCGGCACTGGCCCAGGCAAATGAGCTTCCACAGTTAGCACTTCAGCTTCTTCAGTAGTTATAAGTAAGCTAGCCCGATGCTTTGCCTTAATAGGAGAAATAGTAAATGAACAAAGATAAGATTTCTGCTTTTACCTTAAAAATAGCGTCAAGTAATGGATGTGGCTTGATTTCTATCCTGTATGATATATACGAGGAATATGAAACGGATGCGCTAAATAGCTTTGAAGCTGGGCAAGTGAAGGATGCCGTTGTAGCACTGAAAAAATGTGCCGAGGTAGTCAATCATCTCCAGAAAGATTTAAATTTTGATTACAAGGTAAGCAAAAATCTGTACGCGCTTTACGATTATGTACAGCGAAATGTATCGAAATCCATATATAAGGCAGATTCAGAAGGCTTGTTAGAGGCTAAACGTGTGATGGATGAATTGGGAAAGACCTTTAAGAAACTGGCAGGCGAGGATTCATCAGCTCCAATAATGCAGAATACACAATATGTAATGGCTGGAATTACCTATGGAAGGGAGTCGTTAAATGAAAGCCTAATGGGTAATCAAAATAGCCGAGGTTTTTGGGCATAAAAACAATAGAATAGTTATAGAAAAAGAGATTTCCGAAAAGGAAATCTCTTTTTTAATGGAGTAAGCAGATTTAATATGTGGGAATTATACAACATAGTATTGAATATACCACAAATGAGTATGTATTTTTTACAAAATATTGAATCGTAAAAATATACAACTTTTTATATGACGGGATATGTTATGTTCATAGTCCCTTTTAGCTTCTATACTCATTGACGAAAGGAGAGTGATAGAAAACGGAAACGCTATTGATCTGGAGTATTTTGACCGCTAGCACCATTTTTGATGCCAGGGGCTATAGAATTCCAAATCAGCTGATTATCCTTGGATATTATGCAGGCTTGCACCTGAGTATTCAAAACTATGGGATGATCGGAATAGTCTATTTCTTGTTAAAGGCAATAACGCCAGTGCTTCTATTACTGCTGTTATATTTTTTTAGAGGCATTGGAGCAGGTGACATCAAACTATTCTCTGTAATGAGTACACTTGTGGGTATCGCTGTTACAGTGGATGTATTTGTCGTTTCTGTGATGCTTGCTGGCGTCGCAGTGTTGTTGATTCTTTTATATGAGGGAAGAATAGATTTTAAAAGAGAACTTCATTACTCATTTTATATAGCGGCTGGATTTTTTATCACTGCAATATAAATGAAAGGTTGAAGTGTAAATATGAATAATTTGGAAATCGCATTGTGTGATTTAAACGAAGATTACATTCTGAAATTTGCCAATCGGTTAATGGAAAAAGCCGGAGTTGTAGTTCATGTATTTACAACATCTGAGGGCTTCTTCTCAGCAGAGAATGATTTTGATGTGTGCATTCTTACGAAAGAGTTTGAAGAAATCACCGGCTTTAGACCGAAGGGAAGCAATGGCCATAAATACTTTATTTGTGAAACCTTAGCAGAGGAGGAAGAGGATTGTATTTATAAATATCAATCCATTGACAGTATTTTAGATGCTATAACAGAGCTAAGGGAAGTAGGCCAGGTGATAGCCAGTACAAAAAAGTCTAATGAAAAATCTAAGTTTGTAGGGGTTTATTCTCCTGCAAGTCACGAGTTGCAACTGCCATTTTCGATGGCGTTGGGACAGTCTTTTAGAACAAATGGAAGAGTTCTATTCATGGATCTTGAGGAGCTTTCGATAATGCCGGACCTTGTTGGGAAGGGCACAAACAGAAATCTCATGGATCTTCTATATGAAATTAGTACTGGTAATCAGAAAATCGATTTATCAAAATACGTGACAGCTTTTATGGGTTTTGATTATATTGAGCCATTTTTAAACCCCAATGAAATCAGTGAAATAGATGAAGAGACCTGGAATGGACTTTTTAATCTACTGGCCAATTCTGAATATGAGGTGGTTGTTGTTTTATTTGGAAGAGCTATCAGTGGATTTGCAAAATTCATAAGTGGCATGAATAAGCTCTATGTTTTGGGTCGTCCGGGAGATTATTTCCGAAAAAGTCAGGATGCCTTTATGGACTATCTGGACAGGATAAATATTGAGGTTGATGTGGAATGCGTCAGCCTGCCAATGTCAGCGGGAAATCTTTCTGACGGCACCTATCAGCTGGAGACGCTGTTACAGGGAAATCTAGGAATGTTTGTTAAACGAGTTATGAAAACACAGGTAAACAATACTTTGGAAAATTATGGTTAAGCTAGAGGAAGAGATACGTTTAGAGGTGATGAATGAAATCGATCTGAGCTATGACGTATCTGATGAAGAAATTAAGGAACTTATCAAGAATAAGATCATAGAAAAGTCCAGAGTGGTACCAGTTTCTCTTGGGGAAAGACACATGATAGAGACTCACGTGTTTAATTCCCTGAGAAAGCTGGATGTACTGGAGGATTTGTTAGCTGACGAGGAAATAACGGAAATAATGATTAACGGTCCCAATAATATTTTCATTGAGAAAAAGGGACAGGTTATTCACTCAAAGGAATGTTTTTCTTCAGAGGAAAAGCTAAATGACATTATTCAAAATATAGTTGCTAATACTAACAAAATTGTTAACGAGTCAAATCCTATCGTGGACACCAGGCTGGAGGATGGAAGCAGAGTAAATATTGTGCTTAAGCCGGCAGCTGTGGACTTTCCAATTCTTTCCATCAGAAAGTTTCCCAAGGAACAGATGACCATGAAAAGACTTATGGAATTTGGCTCTATTTCAGAGGAACAAATTGAGTTTCTCAAAAAGCTTGTGGCTAGTGGATACAACATATTTGTATCCGGAGGAACTGGAAGCGGAAAGACATCTTTTTTGAATGCTTTGGGGGAGTTTATCCCCAGTGATGAAAGGGTGATTTCGATTGAAGACAGCGCTGAGCTTCAGCTGAAAAACGTGGAAAACCTGGTGCGCCTGGAGGCCAGAAATGCAAATCTCGAGGGTAAAAATGAAATTAGCATAAGAGACTTGTTAAAGTCGGCTCTGCGTATGCGACCTGATAGGATTATTGTTGGCGAGTGTAGAGGAGCTGAGGCTTTAGAGATGCTTCAAGCATTTAATACGGGACATGACGGAAGCTGCTCAACGGGACACAGTAATTCTTGTAAGGATATGCTGTCCCGATTGGAGACAATGGTGCTTATGGGTGCGGAGATTCCGTTGCCCGCAATCAGGCAGCAGATAGCCTCAGGCATAGATATTATTGTCCAGCTGGGAAGGCTCAGGGACAAAAGTAGAAAGCTTTTGGAGATTTCAGAGGTAGATGGGATTGAGGATGGAATGATAAGGCTTAATCCTCTCTATAAATTTAAGGAGCTTGAGGAAAGAAATGGAAGGATAGTAGGTGAATGGGAAAAGGTTGGAGATTTGCTTCACAGGGAAAAATTAGTGGCAAATGGGATGAATTAAAGCCATATTTTCAAGGGCTAGGAATAACAGCCGTAATTGCCTTCTTATTCTACAGATCTTTATTTGGGCTGTTGGCTGGGGTGGTGATTATGCCATTTTGGCTTGAATTGAAAAAAGAGGAAAGATTAGCTGATGCAAAGTCGAAAATGGCTCTTGAGTTCAAGGAATATATGATGCTTATAGTGGCAGCCTTGCAGACAGGCTATTCCCTTGAGCGAGCCATTAAGCAGTCTGAGACTGAGCTTATGAGACTTTATCCCGAAGGTTCTGTGCTATCTCCACATATTCATTTAATGAACCAAAAACTGTCTATGAATCTCCAGCTGGAAAAGGCCTTTGATGAATTTGCAAAAGGAATTGAACTGGAGGAGGCGTTAAGTCTTTCAGAGATTATCAGCTTTGCCAAGCGAAGTGGAGGAGATTATGGAAAACATATCAGAGAAACAGCCTTGAAGATAGAGGATAACCTGTCAATAAAGCAGGAGATAGAGACAATGACCACTGAGAAAAGGCTGGAGCTGAAGGTTATGTGTGTGATGCCAATGGGAATTTTGGCATATATATCACTCACATCTGCAAGCTTTATAGCACCGTTGTATGGCAACCCTTTGGGAGTTCTCGTGATGTCTGTCTGCTTGTTGGGATATGGATTCTTTATTTTTTTAGGAAAACGAATAATAGATATTAAGGTCTGAATTCAGGAGGGTAGTCTTGCAAAAGGGACTTGAGTTAACGAAAAAGCAAATTATTGAAATAGTTGTAGTTGTGTTTGTCATGGGCATTGCAATATTAGTCTTTGATTATATAAATGCAAATTACAGATTTGACGGGAAGATAGAGCGAAACTCCGCTGGTGAAGGAGCCCTATCTGAGGAGTTGGTTCTTGAGTTTTTGGATAATAAGCAGGAAATGACAGTTGAGGTATCCGATAGAAGGCTTTCCAAGAAGGAGCTAAAGGAGGCTTTTGATCAGGCAGTATCAGAGATAAATGAAACATATTTAGGGCAGAATGACTCAGCAGAAAATGTCTGCTACGACTTGGATTTAAGGTCTAGCTATGTGGATGGCTTAATAAATGCTCAGTGGAAATTCGACCAGTACGGAATTATTTCTTCAGAGGGAACGCTTCAACAGGAAGAAATTCCTGAGGAGGGCGTAGTTGTAAATATGACAGCCGTCCTTTCATATGAGGAGGAAGAATCTCTGTACAGCTTTTCGGTGGTGGTGAATCAAAAGGGTTTAGACACGTTGGACGGACAACTTGATGCCATAAGCCGTAAGATAAAGGCTAAGGATCAGAGCTCCCGAACAAAAAGCAAATTTAAGCTTCCAGATGAGGTGGCAAGTATGAACTTGATTTGGAAGAAAAAGATGAACTACAGGGGGCTACAATTAATAATTCTGGGACTTCTTGCAGTAGCAGGAATTCAAATTGGCAGGAAGCAGGATGATAAAAAGGTTGCAGCAGCTTTAGCGAAGGAAAAGGAGCAGGATTATCCGATTATAGTGAGTCAGCTTTCGATTTTAATGGGAGCGGGGATGAGCTTTCGAAAAGCTCTAGAGAGAATTACGGCCAAATATGTTCTGAGCATGAAAAATGGAGCGCCACAGCGTGCAGGCTTTGACGAAATTTTGAAGACATACAGAAAGATGGCTGATGGTAGGAGTGAAATCCAAGCCCTTGAGGAGTTGGGGAAGAGTTGTGAAAGTAAGGAATACAGGAAGCTTTCTATGATGCTAATACAAAATTTAAGGAAGGGCTCCAAGGACCTGCTGGACTCACTTGAAAAAGAGGAGAAGTATGCTTTTGAAATGAGAAAGCAAAGGGCCATTAGGGCAGGTGAGGAAGCATCCACTAAGCTTTTGGTACCAATGGCAGGTATGCTTTTTATAGTAATTGTTATTTTGGTGGTGCCAGCCATTATGCAAATGAATTTGTAAATTGTATAGATTGAACTGGTTAAAAGGTAAATGAAAGAAGAGGTAAGAAATGAAGTATATTAATTATTTTTTGAATAGAATTAAGAATTTTTGGCTTGAAGAGGATGGAATTGGAACAGTTGAGATGATATTGATTTTGGTTGTGCTTATTGGCATCGTGCTCATTTTTAAGCAAAATCTCATTTCTTTAGTAGCAAGCATTTTTAAGACAATTAACACACAGGCAGGGCAGGTGTAGTGACCAAGGGCTCGTTATCAGTATTCTTTGCATTGATTATGACTGCAGTAATGGGGCTTTTGTTTGCTATGAGTGAATGTATCAGGCTGTATGAGCTCCACGATTTTGCCCAGGAATATACAGATATGGCAGTGGAAAGTGCTTTTTCTGAGTTCAATCCCTATCTTTGGGAAAACTATAAAATATTGGCTATCGATTTAGGATATGGAACCGAGAATGTAGGTCCAGGAATAATGGAGCAAAAGACACTTGATTACTGTAAGTGTAATTCAAGTGTTGGCAGCGGTCATAACTACGCCAGACTATCTGTTGAAGGATGCCTGGTAAATAACTATGCCTTACTTACAGACGATAAGGGCGCAGGCATTGTAACCCTGGGTGTAAAGGCTGCCAGAGAAGGACTGGTAGCCCAGACCATTGATGGTATAGATACAAAGATTGACAGCATAAACAATATTGAAAAAGTTCCAGTGGAGGACAAGGCTAAAGCAGGGAAGCAATCCCTGGAGGAGGCAAAGTCTGCAAATGCGGCTGCAAAGTATGCGGCAGAGAATGATGATGACCCGGATACCAGGGCCTCGGATATACCTGATCCAGGCCAGGTAGAGGATAATCCACTAGATGCTTTTGAAATTCTGAAGGAATCATTTTCTAAAAGTGTTTTAGCCTCTGTGATGGAAGTAGAAAAGGTTTCAGAGGCTGAAATGAATTTGGAAGTGGCGCCATCTCATAGACAGTTAAATCAGGGAAACTTGGATGTTAATAGTTCTAAATCTTTGGTAGATAAAGCGTTGTTTATCGACTATCTGGTTACAAATTACGGTTATTATGGTAACCCTGCATCCGATGGTATGAAGTATGAGCTTGAATATTTGTTATCGGGCAAGAATACGGATCCACAGGCCTTGGCCTCAGTAGTGGAGCAGATTTTGTTGATTAGGGAAGCAGCCAATTACGCAACTATTATGAATAATCCATCCCTTGAAGCCCAAGCTACTGCTGTAGCTACAGCCATAGCAGCGTTTTCAGGAAATCCAGCGATTGTAAGTATAGTTAAATATGGAATTATAGCAGCCTGGGCTTATGCCGAAGCAACACTTGATTTGAGGCTTATTTTATCAGGCGGTGAGGTGGCAGCTATTAAAAGCTTGGATCAATGGACTTCCGATGTATGGCATTTGTCATCGGTGACAAATGTGGGATTCAAGGCAAGAGAATGCAAGGGCGGATTAGGCTACAAGGAATATTTGATGGCTTTTTTGGCATTGCACTCCAACGAAACGTTATCTATTAGAGCCATGGATATATTGGAAAATGCTCTTAATTCTACAGAGGATTATAAGAACACAAAAGTGGACAATATGCTTTGGGCAGCAAATGTTCAGATTGATTATTCGGGAAAAGAAATGTTCTTATCCATGTTTCAAGTAGCCTCAGAAGGTGCTGGAGTAAGGGATTACTATTTTGAAAAGCATAAGCAGATAAGCTATTGAACCAGACTTTTGCTAAGAGAGGAGGTGTAAAAAGGTGTCTCTAATACATAAACGAAAAGCATATTTGTTTGCACCAGATATGCAGAGCAACCCGCCAATTGCTCACGAACCTGTTAATCATAATCTTTTTTATCTAGACCAAATTCAAGGTCATAAAGAAAAATACCAGCCAGAGATGCCTTTTTACGCCTCCTCTGTAAGCCCAGGTTTTGCAAAAGCAAGCTACACCATAGAGGCGGCAGTTATTATGCCCCTGTTTATTACATTGATGGTATTTGGGATGTTTATTTTTAGAGTGCTTCAGGTTCAGTCTGGAGTACAACAATCCATAGACGCTGCCAGCAGAACAATGGCAGTTACTTTGGGCAATGTAGCAAATTCGGGAGACTCAGATAAGGATGTAGATACCAGTGGACAGGAACCTACGTTAACAGGTGAAATATCCAAGGAGGTTTTATTTGGAGCTACTTTAAGTAAGGCTGCCTTAGAGATAGCGGAACGAAAGGTTCCGATTGAGTTTATAGATGGCGGTGTCGCAGGGTTCAATTTTCTAAAGTCCTCTGTAGATGGGAATTACGTAGATATTCAGGTGGATTATCAGATGACCTTTCCTGTTGGACTTTTGGGAAAATATACATTTGATGTCACTCAGAGGGCTAGGACCAGAAAGTGGGTGGGGTATGATAAATGGGAAAATACCACAGATTCAAGATATGTGTATATTACTGAAAAGGGCGAACGTTACCATCTGAATTACAACTGCACCTATTTGAATCCGTCAGTTCACAGATTGCCTATCGAAGAGTTGGAGTCCGCCAGAAATAAAGGCGGGGCAATTTATTATAGATGTGAGAGGTGTAAGAAAAAAGTGACCAAGGGCTTTGTGTTCATCACAGACTATGGCACCGCCTACCATGGAGATATTAATTGTACTGAGATTAAGCATAACATTAAAAAAGTTCCCTATGAAGAGGTGAAGGATACCATGCCACCCTGTAGCAAATGCGCCTCAGGGGAACGGCATTGATAGATAGAAGGAAATGATATATGGAAACATTTGGATTAGCTTGTTTTTATGGACTCACGGCCGTTGATGACATAAGGACAAAAAAGGTGAGAATTCTCGAAATTATAGTATTTGGACTAATAGGAATAGTTATAGATTATGTTTTAAAGCCTTATTCCCTAAAGAGTATTCTAGGCGGAGTGGCTGTTGGTGTTGTGATGTACCTGTTTAGTGTAATGACTAAGGAAAAAATAGGGAAGGGTGACGCCTGGATTGTAATGGTATCAGGACTGTATCTGGGGTTTATGGACACTTTGATAGTTGTGTGGTTAGCTTCTATTCTGGCTGCAATTTATGGCTTGGTAGCTACTCAGGGTCATGAGGATGGAATGGATATGGAAATGCCATTTGTCCCGTTTTTGTTGGTTTCATTCTTAATAGAATTTACGATAGGCCAGCTGGGAGGACTTATCTTATGCGGTTAAAGGCCAGTTATACAGTGGAAGCGGCAATGGTAATCAGCTTTTGTTTTTTAATATTTGGGATGGCTGTGTGCCTTTGCTTTGAAATGTTTAAGGATATATTGGAAGTTGTTAGCTATAAGCAAGATGGTTTTGATGCGGTAAGAGCATTCAGAATAAAGGAAGGAGTAATTGGCATTTACCATGCCATAAGGGATTAGTTATGGAGATTAGCTATAAAAGGCTTCACAATGAAAGCTTTATGGTTGTGGAGCTGGAGGATACGATTTCAAGCTATGAGGAGAAGATGATTGAGGAAAATGACATCGGACCTTTGTTAGATTTTTCTAAAATGAATTTAAATGGTAGCTTGTATTATCACTACAATATAAGTCGAAAGGAGAATTTGGAGGATTTTCTTGATTCCCACGACTTAAACATGGATATTTTCAGAAGAATAATCATTAATCTTCAACTGGCATTCGATGAGATTGGAAGATATCTCATTGATGAAAGGCATATTTGGCTGGACAAGGAGTCTATATTTTTAGAGAAGTCCAGCGATACTTTTAAAATAAGTGTTTGTTACTATCCTAGAGATATGGGAAGTGTTCAGGAACAATTTCGAGGAATTATGGAGTGTGTTTTGAAAAAGGCGCCAGCCTCTGATAAAGAATTTACCAGGAAAATTTATGGTGTCTACGATTTGTGCCTGAAGGACGACTATACATTAGGGGAAATACTTGAATTCATTGAGCCTGAGGAATTTGAAGAAGAGATATTTGTAGAAAAGGTAAATCTTCAGGAGGACCAGGTTTATGATCAGACTGAGACATTAAGGGAAGAGGATTACCTTATGCAACAGGAGTTTCTGTCAGATTTTCAGCCACCAGAAAAACCAAGTTTTATCAACCGATTTTGGTCTGGAGCAAAGGATATCCTTACAAAAAGAATAGAATTCAAGGATGATTTTCAAGGGGAAAGCGAAGATTTCGTTATAGATCCAGACTATGAATTAGAGGAGAAAACAGTTCTTTTGACAGAGACAAAGCCTGTTGGAAGGCTTGTTTATGATGGTCAGGGTCAGGAAAACGATTTTATGGTGACCAAGGATATTTTTAGAATTGGCAAATCTAAGGCCTGTGATGCTGTTCTTCAGTCTCCGACAATCAGCCAGAATCATGCGAAAATAGTCAGGGAGGGGGACGATTACTACCTCAGTGACCTCAACTCCACCAACAGCACTTTTTTGAATAACGAGGAGCTTGTATATCGCAAGCCTGTAAAGCTACATATTTGTGATAAAATTCGCTTTGCTAATGTTTGCTATACATTCTTTTAATTGTGATGGCTAAACATTGTATAAAACATTGAGAAACTAGCCTTTTTCTGTTAAAATAGGAGCAGTTTGTGGGATTTTTTGAAGGTAATCCCAATAGGTTAGGAGATAGAAATAATGAACATTATTGATAAGGTGTTTGGTACACATTCCGAGCGAGAGCTTAAGAGAATTAAGCCTATCGTTGATAAAATAGAATCGTACAAGGATGCTATGGGGGCTCTTTCTGATGAGGAGCTTAGAGGAAAGACAGTAGAATTCAAGGAGAGATTGGCAAAGGGTGAGACCCTAAATGACATTCTTCCAGAGGCATACGCTACAGTTCGTGAGGCAGGTAAGCGTGCTCTTGGAATGGAGCATTTCAGGGTTCAGCTTATTGGTGGTATCATTCTTCATCAGGGTCGTATCGCGGAGCTGCGTACAGGTGAAGGTAAGACTCTTGTATCTACACTTCCAGCATATTTGAATGCTTTGGAGGGCAAGGGTGTACACATCGTTACTGTAAATGATTACTTGGCAAAGCGTGATGCTGAGTGGATGGGTGAGGTTCACCGTTTCCTTGGTCT
>JAEEGL012763813.1_pt1 | contig 24406 bp, 14 predicted proteins | sample 9134231 | NCBI WGS metagenome assembly JAEEGL01 (sample SAMN16246548, study PRJNA631951) | gut metagenome | biome: gut microbiome; feature: rumen; material: fiber-attached | host: Bos | place: Iran: Karaj | collected 2018-10
AAGGCGGTGCAGATATCGATGTATGGGGGGAGACCTGGCGGGATGCACCGTTTATGAAGCTTTCACCATACAAAGAACATATACATGTTCATGGTGACCTGACACCGGACGAAGCGGAGGAAATATTGTCCCGGAGTCGGATGGCACTGAATATCATGGCCTGGCATAAAGCCGGTTTCACGGAAAGACTGGCAAATACCATGCTGTCCAAGACTGTGATGCTGTCTGATGTGAGCACCTATATCACAGAACATTTCAGATGCGTGTCACCGGAATCCGTGATTTTACAGAAGCTAGTTGGGAATGAACCGGGAAAATTTACAATTCGACAGGAGCAATCTTCGGATGGACAGGATAAACCCGAAGTTCAACAGGTACGATACGGGAATGAGCAGGCAGACTATGGAAACAGTCCGGTAAATTTTGAAAATAACCGGGTGAAAAGCGACAACGATCAGCCCATCTGCTGTTCCGACACCATCAGAAACAGCGAATTTGCGGTATTCCGATTGGACGAACTACAGAAACTGCCTGGATTTGTAAAGTGTCTGTTGGAAGATAAGGAAGCTCTGGCTGCGATGGCCGAAAACGGGTATGAGCGCTGCATGGCAGAACATACCTGGGATGCAAGAGCGGAGCAATTTGAGAAGCTGTTGTTTGGGTGAAAGTTGTCATTCCCGAAATGTGATCAAAGGAGATCAGATCAATACCGCTTTGCGTGAAAGGTATCGTCTCGAGAGCTGTTGGAAAGATCTCGGGCTGTATATCGAGAATAAGATGTGATATCGCGGATTTTTCACATTGTGTTGATATGAGGATCAAACCTATGAGAGTGCTCTATCTTGACTGGCCCTGCTTTGGCAGGGAGGATGTATTGGACTGCTTTGAGAGGCAGTTCGGTTTTGAGGTTGAAAAATTTATACATAAAGATTATACCGAGCGGAAGAGTGCGGGATTTGATGCAGCTTTTGATGAGGCGGTTAAAGATCGCGATATCGCATTCTGCTTTTCTTACAATTTTTTCCCGCTGATGGCGGAAGGGTGCAAAAGGCATGGGATAAAGTATGTTTCCCTGGTCTATGATTCGCCGTTTGTGAAGCTGTATTCCTACACAGTGGCATATCCTACCAATTATGTTTTTCTGTTTGATTTCGAGTTGTACCGCACATTGAAAGAGGGCGGGATAGATACCGTGTATTACATGGTGCTGCCGGTAAATTCGGAAAAGATTCTCGAGATGATAAAGAAGCCTTACGACAGGAGCCGCACGGTGTGTGACATTTCGTTTGTGGGAAATCTATATAATGAAGATCACAATATTTTTGACAGGATGTATGAGAAGCTGGATGAGCATACCCGCGGGTACATCGACGGGGTGATGCAGGCACAGTTGCTGGTGAGCGGTTACAGCTTTGTGGAGTCGGTGCTGACCGATGACATCGTGAAAAACATGAATGTGGCGGAGCCTTACGTCCCAAATCCGGACGGGGTGGAAACGCTGCCCTATGTTTATGCGGATTATTATCTTGCCAGAAAGATGACATCCATGGAGCGCATTAAGCTTTTGAATGCCGTGGCGGACAGATTTGATCTAAGGCTTTTCACCCTCAATCCGAAGGCGGCTGTTCCAAATGCGCACAACATGGGCATTACGGACTATAATACAGAGATGCCGCTGGTGTTTCACGACAGCAGGATAAACTTAAACATAACGCTTCGCAGCATAAAGAGCGGGATTCCGTTAAGGTGTATGGACATTCTGGGCGCCGGTGGATTTCTGATGACAAATTACCAGGCGGATATGCTGTCGTTCTTTGTGCCGGGGGAGGATTTCGTGTATTTTGAGGATGAGGCGGATCTTCTGAAAAAATGCGAATACTATCTGGCGCACGAGGACGAGCGCGCCGCCATTGCACAAAACGGCTACCGCAAAGTGCGCGAAAACCACAGCTACCTCAAAGCGTTCTCCGAGATGCTCGACGTGGCCGGAGTTTGATCAAATATGTTTTATTAATTCCGATAGTCACAGAATCCGAAGTATGAAAGTTATAGTAAGTTTAAATCATATAAGCGCAAACATTTCCTGCACACGTATATCCCACGTGTGCTTTTTCTTTACCTCTTCATATCCTGCCACGGCGATCTCTTTGCGTTCCTTCTCGTGATCGAGATAGTACCTGCTCTTTTCAAGCAGCTCTTCACGGCTGCCGTAGTAATCTAAATGCTCTCCGGGCGTGAAAATGTCTGTGAGCTCACTCTGGTAGTTGGTGAGGCAGAAGCCACCGCTTCCTAAAATGTCAAAAATGCGTAAGGGCAGGCCGGTGCGTATTGACTTTGACGTGAAGTTCAGGTTGATCCTTGAGCTGTTAAATATCACGGGCATTTCAGTGAGGCTTTTTGCCAGACCCATGTTTTTGATGTGAGGCATGGAAGAGGTGTCGCTGCCCGTGAAAATAGCGGTGTCCTCCGGATAAAAGTCCGAGAGCGCCTTCAAAAACGAGGTTCTCTCCATGGCGGCGATCTTATTGCCCATATACAGGCGGGACAAGGTCATCCTGTCTGTCAGATATTGGCGCTGCTCCTCGGACTGAGGTCTGTAAAAGCTTGGGTGCGCGTCAGCAAATGCCTTCACAACATCGTCCTTTAGGGCCTTTTCCAAAAAATTGTCACCGTAGACTAAAAGCTGGGATTCCATCAGAGCGTCAAGGTAACCTCTCATATATGCCGGCGCATCTGCAGGAAGCTTGTCGTAGGGCGACTTTTCGGTGTACAGCGACCCTATGAAGGTGATGTCATGACCATAGTATCCCGGCGTATCAGGGTGCTCAAACCCCGGAAAGCCAAAAGATGATGCATTGCCACCTGCCGGCAGTTTCTTGTTTTTGGAGTATTCCGAATACCCGGTGATCACCGAATCCTTATCTTTTACGTTTGTGGCCAAAGGCAGGTGAAAAATATGTCCCGGATTAAGAGGGGCTAGCTCCTCTGCGTCGGCGCGGTCAAAGATGAAGGTGAAGTTGTACGGATTGGTGATGGAGGAGGTGTAAAGCTCCATCACGGGCGAGTCCACAGTCCATGAAACATAGGGAATGTGCATTATCTTCGCGATCTCGGACACAAAGGGGAAAAAATTGATGCTGAATATCATGTCGCAGGGATGATCCATCAAAAACCGACTGAAAAGAGGCACCAGCTCAGCCGCTGTGTGCTCTTTTTCCGTGATCTCGAGACCGTATTCCGACATACTGTAACCTGCTGTATGAAATGCGCTTATTATATCCGGCTCGCAAATGCTGCCGTATCTGTAAAAAGTGATCTTCATGCTTTTTTCTCCGATGTGCTGGTTTTGAAAAACATAATAGCATTATGCAAGCTGCTTTTCAACCAAAGAGACCGCTGTTCCCGTGGAAAAGTATCAGGGCAGGCAGTCGCGGCATGGTCAATACTCACAAAATATAACATTTACAATTGTGGTTTTTATGGTAAAATATACAAAAGACTCTACCCTGTTTTTCAGGATACAGTGACGCAATGCAGTTTTGACAGTAAACATAAAGGTATTGCCTATGATAGCGCTTATTTTCACGTTTGCAATAATGTTCGGGCTGAGTGCATATTGCTGCGTTAAGGGGATCCTCTTTAAACGCCGGAATATGGGCTTTGTAGCTGTGTCTGCTATAATATGCATATGTGACGTATTGTGTGCGGTCCTGGTGGCGGCCAGAGGCGCACAGATGGTGGAGGACGTCATGCTGCCGTACTATATATTTCACGGCTGGATGTTTTTTGCCATTATACTGATGGCCGCCAGAATGGGAAGGCTGAAGGGCACTGTCTTAGCTTTGATCCCGTCGTTTCTTGCCTGCGCATATCAGACATACCTGTGCGTAAGCCAGTTTTTCGGGGCCAGGATCTTTTCTTTTTCCAAAAAGATCTTATTCACTTCGGCCTGGTGGGTTGCCACCGACACGAAAAATACGGGGCTGTTGTTCAGCTTCCGCTCATACCGTGTCATGATGTATCTGAACATGGTGATGACACTGATCGTCCTGGTGGTATGCCTGATCAGGACACATGAGATATTCAGGATGAGATTTTGGGTGCTGATGGGAATGCTGGCTTTCATCTGCTTTGCCGAGAGTTTGACCGTGCATTTCAACTTTCCTGTGTGGCTGTCGGTCATCGTGTATAACTTTATACCGATAATTTGCCTGTACCTGACACTATATTTCACGAAATACACCCTGAGAAACTGGTCGCTGGATGATTTCGCCAACGATATGAGTGACGGTCTGATACTGTATGACGGATATGACGACCTGATACATATCAATGACATGATCAAGGACACGATGGATGCACGTCTCCTGGAGGACTTCAAAGACCGCAATAAGCTGGACGCCTGGATAGAAGAAAATACTACTCATGACGGTGACAACTGGCTTCGTTACGACACGGAGGATAAACAGTACTATTTCAGAGTCAGGGTCATAGAGTTGGGTGATGAGAAGACCATCGGAATCCTGTATATTCTTCATGACTCGACAGAGTCCGCCACCAGGATCAGGTTCATGGCCGAGACCAACAGGGAGCTGGAGAGGATTTCACGCATGAAATCGGATTTCCTGGCCAACATGTCTCACGAGATCCGGACTCCCATGAATGCCGTCATAGGCATGGCGGAGATCGCGCTGAGAGAAGAGAAATCCCCTGAGGTAAGGGATTATCTCAGGCAGATCCAAAGCTCCGGCAAAAACCTGCTCAACATTATAAATGATATTTTGGATTATTCAAAAATAGAGTCGGGCAAGCTGGAGATCATCCCTGAGGAGTACAAGCCCATGAGGGAGTTCTCGGACATTGTAAATGTTCTGGGTACCAGAATAGGCGATAAAAAGCTGGATCTTTTCCTGGTGAGTGACGGCAAGGTTCCGCGAAGGCTCTACGGCGATGTCATGAGGATACGTCAGATCATCATCAATCTTGCCAATAATGCCATCAAGTTCACCAACGAGGGCAGGGTACGTATCAATGTTTCGTCAGAGGACATAGGAGCCGGCATGGTGAACCTGACGGTTCATGTGACCGATACGGGCATAGGCATCAAAAAAGAGGATATGGGAAAGCTCTTTGAGAGTTTTCAGCAGCTTGATTCCAAGAGAAACCGCAATGTTGAGGGGACGGGACTGGGACTTGCCATAACCAAAAGACTGGTGTCGGCCATGGGCGGCACCACGGGAGTGACCAGCGAATACGGCAAAGGTTCGGATTTCTGGTTTACGATACCGCAGAAAGTGGTGGAAGGGGAAACCGGCTTCGGAGTTGTGTCTCCGGAAGATAAGATGATGATGCTGTATGATCCAAAGGGACTCTACAGCGATATATTTATGGAGAACATCAAAGGCTTCGGAGTGGCATACAGCGTACTGACGTCCTTAGACGATTACGTTCCCTCGTCCAAGAAGGATTACATCATATTCAGCGAGCGGGATTACGACGATAAAGTAGCGGAATATGTGGAAAAATATAAAGACACCGAGTTTGTCATGTCTTCGGACATTGATGCTGATACGAAAACCGACAGGGAGAATCTGCACAAGCTGAGGCGCCCTCTGACATCCGTTAAAGTGGTGAAGATGCTGAACGGAGAGGATGATGCCAAGAGAGAGGCGGAACAGGAGAAGTTCATAAACTTCACCGCGCCGGAAGCGAGGATACTGGTGGTGGATGACAATCCCATCAATATCACTATTGCGCAGGGCTTGCTGGCTCCTCTGAAAATGCAGATGGACTCGGCGGGCGGCGGCAGGGAAGCCATAGATAAGGTCAGAGAGGGTGAATACGATATCGTATTCATGGATCATATGATGCCGGAGGTGGACGGATGCGATGCTACCGTTGCCATCCGTGAAATGGGTGACAGCATCAGACAGCCTGTTGTCATAGCGCTTTCAGCCAATGTTATGGAGGAGGCAAGATTCCAGTTTGAAGAAGCGGGCATGAATGATTTTGTGGCGAAGCCCGTGGATGTTCGGGATATCACCGCAAAGGTGAAAAAGTGGCTGCCAAAGGACAAGATCATAGAGAGTGAGGAAGCTGCACAGGAGGCAGCACTTACGAAGACGCGTATCAAAAGCGAGGTTCTGGATACGGAGAAAGCCATCAAAGGTCTCGGATCGGTGGAGCTTTTTGAGAAGATCGCCGAGGAATACTATGTTTCCGGAGAAGAAAGGCTTCATGATATCATGACCGCCTTTGAGCAAAAGGACTGGGATGATTACACCATCCGGGTTCATGCCCTTAAGAGCAGCTCGAGACAGATCGGAGCCATGGATCTCGGCAGTATGGCCGAGGAGCTTGAGATGGCAGGCAAGACCGAAAACATAGATGTCATCATGGCAAAGACCGACGGAGTCATGGCTTCCTTCAGGTATGTTTTGGACGAACTTGAACGCTTCTTTAAGGAAGATGAGGAGAAAAAACCGCAGGAAAGTCTGCCTATGATAGACAGGCAGACACTGACGGAATTGCTGGATGAGCTTGCTGTGGCTTGCGACGAGCTTGACAGCGACGGTATGGAGAGTGTGGGAGATAAGCTGGACGGATACTATTATGAAGGAACCTTAAACGGATACATAAGGGAGCTTCAGAAGGGCATACGTGATATCGATCCGGATCTCTGTGCAGAGGCATCGGACAAGATAAGAGTTGTACTGGAGAGCTACTATTAGGGTGGAACAGTTATAAAGAGTTCATTATGGAGATTCGTTTACGAATCGTGCCATTGCATCTTATAAGGGAGGATCCACTATGAAAAATAAAGCTTTATCCGTCATAATGGCTACCGCATTAGCGTTGACATCATTGACTGCCTGCGGCGGGCATGATACCGGTGGACTGTCGGACACCAACCTCGTGGATCGTGCCATTGACAATGCGGCTGTCATAGAGGACGCCAACGGTTTTACATACACGGGAGAAGCGCCTGTTACGGATGAGGGTGGCACGATCAGTATCATGGCTCAGAAATCCAATTATGCGAATGTAGATATCGCATCAGCCCCCATAGTGCTGAAGGTGTTTGAGGAAGCCGGAGTAAAAGCGGATTTTGAGCTTCATGACTATGACAGTTATGCTGATGAGGTGACAGCTACCATAACGTCAGGCAGTACGGATGCTGACATCATAAAGATACCGGATTCAGATCCCAATCAGACTTTTATAAAATCGGGGTTGTTTGTCCCGCTGGATGAGTTTTTTGATTACATGCCGAATTTTGTGGCGTGGCTAAAGGAGCATCCTGTGGAAAAAGCTGAGCTTACTGCGGAGAACGGGCATATCTACTATGTCCCAGGACTGAATGTGGCTGACGATTACCAGCCCTGTCTCATGTATAATCAGGTGTGGCTGGACAAAGCGGGGATGGAGGCACCTTCTGATCTTGACAGCTTCGTGGAGCTTTTAAGGTATTTCAGGGATAATGATATGAACGGTAACGGAGATGCCGCCGATGAGATACCGATGAGTGTCACAAAGGAATTTTTACCGTACATGTTCGGGCCTGCCTTCGGACTGGATCTTGTGAGCGGATTTCAGGCGGATGACAGTGGCAGGGTTACCTACACTTATGCGGATTCCGGGAATTACAAAAAGTACCTGTCTTTTCTGAATAAGCTTTATACAGAGGGGCTTTTGGAAGAGGGATTTGAAACGCTGGATCGGGATACCATAATAGAACGTATGAAGGTGGACCGGACAGGTGTGGCGTATGATTTCAGCTGGGCGATGTCAATGATGTATTCAAACGTCCTGCCTTATTATGACGGGACGGAAGAGACGGCGTTTGCAGGCACTGCGCCGCTGTCGGGCGATTCAAAAGGGTTTTATGTAGGCAGGAATTCCCTGGCGGGAATGTTCGGGGTTAGTAAAAAATCCGATGATATCGAGCTTGCCGTAAAGTTTTTGGATTATGCCATGTCGGAACACTGCCAGGATTATTATCAGTGGGGATTCGAGGGTGAGAGTTACACCGTGCAGCCGGATGGAACCCGCGAATACACGGAGAAGGGCAGCGATAACGACTGGCTTCAGAAGCTGGGCATCAATCCGGCATTCGTGCTCCCGGCTGCGCAGTCGGTAGAGGCTACGGATATACTGGTTGCAGAGTGGCATGCCCGCATCAACAGGGAGTTGAGACAGTATATCAGACATCCCTGGCCTGAGATTTATGCCACAGGCAAAGAGAGCGATACCGTAAACCGCTTTATGGGCGATATCTCAGCTAAGGCAGAGGGTGACGGTTTGAAGTTCATAACCGGAGAGCTGGATATTGAAAAGGATTTCGATGATTATATTACTGCCTTGGATGATCTTGGTCTGGCAGAGGTGACAGATGTGAGGCAGAACCAGTATAACCGGTATCTTAAAGCGCTAGGGGAATAAGGGCGTGAGCGTTTGGACAACTTTTATGGTAGTTATGAAGGAGATATAACAACCGGCTTGGGAGGTAAGGAGAACATGATCACAATAAGTCTTTGCATGATAGTGAAAAATGAGTCTGCAGTGTTGGCGAGATGTCTTGACACTGTGGCGGATCTGTGTGAGGAGATAGTCATAGTGGACACCGGATCCACGGATAATACAAAAGAGATTGCGGCGCGATACACCGATAAGATCTATGATTTTGAGTGGATAGACGATTTCGCTGCTGCCAGAAACTTCTCTTTTTCTAAGGCAACCTGCGATTACATATACGTGCCGGATGCAGACGAGGTGCTGGATGAGACCAACCGCCATGAGTTCATGAAACTCAAACAGTGCATGGTGCCTGAGGTGGAGATTGTGCAGATGCGTTATCATACCGTATCCCACAACACGGTGCTGAATGTAGAGGATGAGTACAGACCGAAGCTCTTTAAGCGCCTTAGGGAATTTACATGGGTGGATCCCATACATGAGACAGTGAGGCTGGAACCGCTGGTATTTGACAGTGACGTGGTCATAACCCATATGCCCCAGAGTGATCACAGCGCCAGGGATTTCGATGTTTTTGAGAAAGCGCTGGCAAGGGACGGCAGGCTCTCCCGCAAGATCGCATTGATGTACGCCACAGAGCTGTACAAATGTGGGGATAAGACAGCGCTTGAGAATTCACTTCAGTTCTTTAAGGATCTCTGGAAGGTACAGGAGTCTTCGCTTTCAAAGGCGGCAGCCTGTGTGCTGGCAAGGTTTGCAAGGCTCTGCAGCGACAGCGTCACACTGATGAAGCTGGGACTTCGATATATGGCGGACAAGGCGTCTGCGGAAATATGTTTTGAAACGGGACATTTTTTCTTTGACCAGGGAGATTATGAGGAGGCCTGCATCTGGTTTTCCAATGCACTGGGTGCTCCGGTGATACTGGATATCCATAAGAGCGGGGATGAGACCTACGGAATGCTGGCGCAGTGCTACGAAAAGCTCGCGGAGTTTTTTGCCGGAACGGATGAGGGCAGACGATATTCCGAGATTGCCGCCGGATACAGAAATGAAGAAAAAACGTGGAAAATGCCTGTGGAAGAGCCTGTGTGAGGAGGCAGTGCATGGAGATTTTGGTCTATCCCTGGAAGTCATACAATTACTATGATGTGGAGCAGACTTTTGAGAAACTGGGTCACAGTGTGACGGAGATAGAATACCATATTGATGATTACGACGGGGACGAGGGCTTTTTGGAGCTCCTGCCCCGTATTTTTGCTGAGAAAAAATATGACTTTGTGTTTTCTGTCAATTTTTTCCCGGTGATATCGGATGCCTGTGAGAAGCTGGGGGTAAGATATGTCTGCTGGACCTGCGACAACCCGCTGATATCCATGTATCACAGGTCTGTATTCAACGACTGCAATTATATTTTCACCTTTGACCGCACCAATTGGGCGGAATTTCTGGCGAAGGGGTGCAAACACATATACCATCTGCCACTGGCGGTGGATACGGAGCGTATTGATGCGCTTCTTGCCGCATCGCAGGATCTGTATCTCTATAAGAATGATGTTTCCTTTGTGGGGAGTCTGTATGAACAAAACACCTACGATAGGATAAAACATAAGCTGCCGGAGTTTCTGCGGGGCTACATGGAGGCGGTGATACAGGCGGCAAGACTGGTGAGCGGCGGCAACATCATAGAGCCCATGCTGACGCCGGAGATAGAGCTGATGCTGACGGACTATTTTGATCTGGAAAAATCCGAGGGCTCCTTCTCGTCCATTGGTCTTATATTTTCCACTACGGTGCTGGGATTCAAGGTGGCATCCGAGACCAGAAAGTCGGCTCTTGCGGCGCTGGCAAAAGATTTTGATGTGACATTGTACACAAACTCCCTGCATAAGGATCTGACAAACATACGCTATATGGGAGAGGTTGATTACAGAGAGCAGATGCCCAAGGTTTTTAAGGGCAGTCGCATCAATCTGAACTTTACGATCCCCAATATAGTGTCGGGGCTGCCGCTTCGCTGCTTTGACATTATGGGCTGCGGGGGATTCCTGCTGACCAACTACCAGCCGGAGATCCCGCTCTTCTTCAAAAGAGGAGAGGATCTTGATTATTTCGAGAGCGAGGAGGAACTGGTCGATAAGTGCGCTTTCTACCTTGAACACGAAGACCTTCGTGCCAGGATCGCTCAGAATGGAATTCGGAAGATTCGGGAGGCGCACACTTACGATATCCGTGTCGGGCAGATGCTGAACATACTGGAGAGTGATGTTGATTGTGATGATCCGGATGTGTTTATGAGTGTGTGAGCAGTTACTATTCACAGCCAATTAGGTAGGTGAGGCACGATCACATACATATACACTGATGTGAGATTGTGCTTGCCCGAGCAAGGGGACATAGCTGTCAGGTTTTGATAAAAGTAAGCGTATGCATACGGTTGTGAACGAGTGTGAGTGAGCGAAGCGAAGTCACACGCAGTTCGCAAATATGCATGCGCGTAAACCCCGCGACGAAGGAAAGCACACACGAACAGCAGGGTGTATGTATGTGGTCGTGCCGGGATACACATTGAGATAACTGTGAATAGTAACAGCCTTTAAAGGGAAAATATATATGGTATTTAATTGAAAAATATGATATGATATCGGGTGTGGGTTTCCAACTATCAGAGACAGGGCGACAAGGTTTGTGAGAGCGCCCGTTTAGGAGTATTTATGGCGAAAAACACGATTAAATTTCACGGATCTATAAGGCATTACCTGAATATGCCTTTATATCTGGGAATATTACCGGTGGCAGCGGCTGCAGTGGCTTTTTCCGTATCTAAAGAGGTCGGATATGTCATGAGCGCGGTTGCCTGCGTTTATCTTTTGGTGGTGACTGTGACCATGGCAGTCATAAAGCCGAAGCTGGGCAGCGAGATGGTGAACTTTGCGACCCAGTACGGCACAGTCCAGAAAAAGCTACTGCGAGAGTTCAAGATACCTTATGCGCTTTTGGATGTTAAAGGGCGGATCCTCTGGTCCAATGAGGCGTTCCAGAAGCTCACGGAGATCGACCCTGCGGGTCACAGCCTCATAAAGACAGTCTTTCCCGCATTGACGGATGACATAGTGGTGGCATCCCAGGATGATATGGATGTGGTGCTGGAGTGGAAGGATATGTATCTGACCGCTGTTCTCAAAAAGATCGGATTCACCGAGATACTGGGTGACAGCAAGATCCTGGAGGATGTCAAAAAAGATGATTGCCTGACGGCTCTGTATATTTTTGATGATACGAAGCTTAACCGCTACATCAAGGCCAACGAGGAGCAGCGCATGGTGGCTGCCCATATTTACATTGACAATTACGACGAGGCCCTGGATTCGGTAGAGTACGTCAAGAGATCCATGCTGGTGGCACTCATTGACCGCAAGGTCAATAACTACTTCAGCAATGTGGACGCGCTCATCAGCAAGATCGAGAATGACAAATATTTTGTGGTATTCAAACACAAATACATGAAGACGCTGGAAGAGAACAAATTCAGTATCTTAGAGGAAGTCAAGACCATCAAGGTGGGCAATTCCATGCCGGTGACCCTGAGTATGGGTATCGGAGTCACAGGCGACGGCTACATTGAGAACAACGAGTTCGCAAGGGCGGCAATAGATCTGGCACTGGGCCGCGGAGGCGATCAGGTCGTGGTTCGTGAGGGCGAGAAGATCCGCTATTTCGGAGGCAAGTCCGAGCAGGTGGAGAAGGCCACCCGTGTAAAGGCCAGAGTCAAGGCCCAAGCGCTCCGTTCCATCATGGAAAATCACGACAGGGTCCTGGTCATGGGACATCAGATCTCGGATGTGGATGCCTTCGGCTCTGCACTGGGTATTTTTGTTGCAGCCAGAGAGATAGACAAGAAGGCTCAGATCGTGCTGAACACAGTGACATCATCACTGCGTCCGGTTGTGGATATGTTTACTGTTGAGAAGGGCTATCCCGCAGACATGTTCCTGACAAGCGAAGAGGCCATGGATGTGTGCGACAGCGATACAGTGGTAGTGGTGGTGGATACCAACAAAGCTACCAACGTGGAGTGTCCGGAGATCCTCAAAAAGACCAGAGAGATCGTGGTGTTCGACCACCACAGACAGTCCAGCGAGATCATCGAAAATCCGCTGTTGTCTTATGTGGAGCCCTATGCCAGCTCTGCCTGCGAGATGATCGCAGAGGTTTTACAGTATTTTACGGAAAAGATAAAGCTTGCGCCTGCTGAGGCTGATGCTATCTATGCGGGTATCATCATAGATACCAACAACTTCATGGCTAAAGCCGGAGTGCGTACCTTTGAGGCGGCTGCGTATTTAAGGCGCAGCGGCGCCGATGTCACCAGAGTCAGAAAGCTGCTCAGAAACGGTCTTGAGGACTATAAAGCCAGAGCGGACGTGGTGAGACAAGCTGAAGTTTACAGAGAGAAGTTCGCGATATCCCTGTTTTTGGCAACGGATGTGGAGAGCCCCACAGTCATGGGTGCCCAGGCGGCCAACGAGCTGTTGAACATAATAGGCATATCGGCATCATTTGTGCTGACGCCTTATAACGGTAAGATTTTTGTCAGCGCCAGATCCATAGATGAGATCAATGTCCAGCTCATAATGGAGAGTCTTGGCGGCGGCGGTCACATGAATATCGCGGGTGCACAGCTGGAGGACATATCTATCGACGACGCAAAGCAGATCATCAAAGACACCATTGACGAGATGATCGACAGCGGAGATATCAAATTATAGGATTTATTTGCAAAAGATCATACGATTCAAGGATTGTAGGGGCGCGAAGCACGAAACAATCCATGAATCACTTTTTGATCCTCAAATTATCATAATATAGACCGGCACGTAGATGATGAGAAAAGATTTTGCCGTGACCGGATCGGGAGGTATTCAGATCATGAAGGTTATTTTATTACAGGACGTTAAGGCATTGGGCAAGAAGGGCGAGATCGTGGAGGTTTCCGACGGATACGCCCGCAACAAGATCCTGCCGGGAAAGCTTGGCGTTGAGGCCAACAACAAAAACTTAAACGACCTGAAATTACAAAACAAACACGCAGAGAAGGTTGCCCAGGACAATCTGGAAAACGCTCAGAAGATGGCGGAGAATCTCAAGGATAAGGTGGTGAAGCTGACGCTCAAGACAGGCAAGGAAGGTCAGGCTTTCGGTTCGATCTCCACCAAGGAGATCGCTGCGGAGGCTAAAAAACAGCTGAGTCTCGACATCGACAAAAAGAAGATGGTGCTGGATGTCCCCATTAAGGCATGCGGCACCTACAATGTGAAGATAAAGCTTCACCCTCAGGTGAGCGGCGAACTGAAGGTACAGGTCACCGAGGAAGCCTAAGATCTGTTCATGAAACCCGATTTCAAGGTTGGATGACAGATACGGAAGACAAAGTCGGTACGACGAAGGTCGGACGATAAAGGCCGGACAACAGGTGTCGTACGGTGGATGACAGATTCGCGGTTTCCGGACGGTATCAGGATACAGTAGTAACGAGGAATTTAAGGAAATGCCTGAAGAGAAGATATACAGAGAAATGCCCAACAGTCTTGAGGCTGAGCAGTCCGTCATAGGTTCCATGATAATGGACAAGGATGCGGTGACGGCGGCCTGTGAGATGCTGACGGCAGATGATTTTTATCATAAACAGTACGGACTTGTTTTTTCTGCAATATCCGCGCTATACGATGAGGGTAAGCCTGCGGATCTGGTGGTGCTGCAGAATAAGCTTCGCGAGATGAACGCACCGGAGGAGGTGTGCGCCCTGTCTTTTGTGGAGAATGTATTGAACAGCCTTCCATCGTCGGTGAACATCCGCGAATACGCCAATATCGTGGCGGAGAAGTCTCTTTTACGCAAGGTGATCCGTACCAATCAGGAGATTGAGAACGAGTGTTTTGAGGGCGCAACCTCCGTGGATATGATACTGCAGAACACGGAAAAAAAGGTGTTTGACCTGATCCAGACAAAGGGTGGAGGTGGCACCGAGAATATAAAGGATATAATCCTCAGAGTGGTGGAGAGGATCGACAAAGCCGCCCGCAATAAGGGCAGCCTCACAGGTCTTGCCACGGGCTTTCTGGATCTGGATTATATGACCAGCGGACTGCAGAGATCGGACCTTGTGCTGATAGCGGCCAGACCTTCTATGGGAAAGACGGCGTTCGTGCTGAATATAGCCGCACATGCTGCTTTCAGGGATGATAAAGCCATAGCGCTGTTCAGTCTCGAGATGTCCAGGGATCAGCTGGTGAACAGACTTCTGGCACAGGAAGCCAGGGTAGATGCCACAAAGATCCGTTCCGGAAACCTGACTGAGGCCGACTGGTCGGCGGTGGGTGAGGCTACCAACGTGATAGCCAGGTCGAAGATCATCATCGATGATACACCGGGTATCAGCGTGTCGGAGCTTCGCAGCAAATGCAGAAAGCTTAAGATAGAAAATGACATCCAGCTCATTATCATAGATTATCTGCAGCTCATGAGCGGCTCGTCAAAACGGGCGGAGTCCAGACAGAATGAGATCTCGGAGATATCGAGATCCTTAAAGGCGGTGGCTAGGGAGATAAATGTTCCGGTTGTCGCGCTGTCACAGCTGTCCCGAGAGGTTGAAAAACGACCGGACAAGCGGCCTATGCTGTCGGATCTCCGTGAGTCGGGAGCTATCGAGCAGGATGCGGATGTGGTAATGTTCATATACAGGGATGATTACTATAATCATGATACCGAGGAAAAGAATATTGCCGAGATCATAATAGCGAAACAGAGAAATGGCCCGGTAGGCATGAGAAAACTGGGGTGGTTGCCGGAATTTACGCAGTTTGTGAATCTGGAGATACAGTAAAAGCTACTGTTCGCAGCCAATATAGCGAGATGGTTGTAATATCTGCCAAACTCAGTATATTGGCCGGTGTAGCTTGACTCGTGATCAGTTGTGATCAGTTGCTGCCGAGGAATGTGTTGATCTCATTTACCAGAGCGTCCGGTTCAAGACCGTGCACCATTGCAGCCTCACCGATGGTCTCCATCTGTGAGGACGGGCAACCGAGACAATGCATTCCGATGCCCATCAGGATTGGAGTTACGTCCTTGTCCAGAGTGAGCAGTTCACCTATCATGGTATCTTTTGTGATCTGTGCCATTTTAGCACCTCCTTATATTGATTGATGTTTTCAGTTGCTATGTATTAGCCGGTCTGACCGGCCGACAGCCCGCATATCGGCTGTGAATAGTAACTTATGAACAATGTATTATGTAACAGTTTGCATAGTATAACACCTTGATCTGGTTTTGTCTACCCTTTTGGTATGTTTTGGGGGAAAGGTATTTTAACATGGAGAGATTGTGGGAAGAATTATTCGGCAGCGGCTGGGGTGTGCTGTCAGGGCTTATAGAGAATACGGGAGCCTTCCTCATAGACCGGGAAGCACGTGCCTTTCGTGCAGATCAAAATGCCATAAGGCTTCTGGGGTTGAATGAAGAAACTTCATTCGAGGAGTTTTCTGAATTTGTGGACGTGATGCATAAAAAACTCGATGTTCTGATCCCGGTGAAAGTCCGACTGGTACGGGATGATGAGAAAACTGCCGCGGGTTATGTTTATGTGGACGATCTGGCGGACGGGGATGTGGATCCGAAGCTTGCGGTGATAGATCAGGCAAAGCTTGTCAGGATCATGGCGGGATCTATAGGAGAACCTTTGCTCTTCATCCTGCAGGTAGAGGGCATCAACAATCCTGCAATGCAGGATATATATATTTACAGCGCTCTCAGGGCAGTGAGGGAACATGTTCCATACAATACGCTGATAGCATATAATGCCCCCAGGAGATTCTGGGTTTGTATCCCGGAGTACAACGAGGGTGATGAACTCGTTTATCTCCAGAACATAAAAAAAGCAGTTGAGGAATGCGTGCTGCTGGATGAATTCGGATACGTGGTATCCAAACATCACAGCATGACCATCACTGCAGGTGTGACCAGCGGCAATATGTATCCGGCTGAGCGTATGCATGCCGCAAATGCCGCGCTGTACAGAGCTTTGAGTCAGGGCAGGGGCGAGATCGTGAACTTCACTGCGGAGAACAGCCGCAGCATGGAGGACGAATATATCCTGCAGAGGAAATTCAACAGACTGGTAGAATACAATCTTTTCAAATATCATTTCCAGCCTATCGTGAGTGCGCGTACAGGTAAGATACTGGCTTACGAGATGCTGATGAGGACCGATGCGAATATCAGCATGAATCCCGGACAGATACTGGATGTGGCACAAAAGAGCGACAGGCTCTATGACGTGGAATATGCCACAATGTATAACGGTTATCGTATCCTGAAGGAGAATTTCGAGAGGTTTGCTGATAAGAAGCTGTATATTAACTCTATCTCGGGCTATTACCTCACAGAGTCGGATTTTGCGGTTCTGGTAGAGAAATATGGCTCGGTCATGGGGTGTTCGGTCATCGAGTTTACCGAGCAGACGGAGCTGAACGGGGAGATGTTAAACCGTATCAAAAAGAGACTTACGGACAACGATATCGACCTGGCGATAGATGATTACGGTACCGGTTATTCCAACACCACAAATCTTTTGCGTTATAATCCGCTGGTTGTAAAGATCGACAGAGAGCTTATCAGCGGGATCGACAATAACAATAAGATGATGAACATCGTGGAAAACCTTATAGAATTCCTTCATAATAACGGATATCTGGCGCTGGCTGAGGGTGTTGAGACCTACGATGAGTTAAGAGTCATGATAGGTCTTGGAGCTGATTATATTCAGGGATTTTATATTGCAAGACCGGCACCGGAGCTTTTGGATGCCATAGATGATGAGATCGCCGACCAGATCGTCCGCATCAATGCGGAAAACGGCGGAGCACATACTAAGGTCTACAATCCCACAGACGGGGAAGTTATCTGCGTGGAGGATCTGGTAACGGAGAATTACACATCGGTCCTGGTGGATGTCAGTGAGGTCACCTTAAGAGGTACGGGTAACATTCTGGTACCGCTGACAGTCACGGTCAAAGATGAGACGAAGACCAGGATCATATTAGATAACGCCAGGATGAGTTCACCAACCGAGAAAGGCGTCATAAGCCTTGGAAAGGGATCGGAGGTCGAGCTTGAATCCAGGGGCGACAATGTTTTGGACAGAAAAGGTATACTGGTGCCGGTCAACAGTTCCATAAGACTCACCGGAGCCGGTGATCTCAGCATCAGTTCGGAGGCCTTAAACTGCTATGCTATCGGCAATGAGAGCAAATACGGTCACGGTAATATCACCATCGACATGCCGGGAACATTGAATCTCAGATGTAACGGAGAAACGTGTATCGGAATAGGAGCAGGGCGTAATAACGAGGGAAAGAAGATAAAGATCCTGCAGGGGACGGTAAAGATCGAAGGTTCCGGAGGAATCTGTGTGGGTATCGGTACTACCGACGGTGGTGCGGATATCACGGTGGATAACTGCAAGGTTCTCATCAGCAATTCGTGTGCTTTAGGTATAGGTATCGGCAGTATAAAAGGCGAAGCAAACGTATCCTTTAACAGCTTCAGGAGTGAGATCACCGCCACAGGTACCAATCAGGGATTCGTGGGTGTCCTGGAAGAGGGCACGGGAAAGGTATCCATTAAAAACGGCAAGTTGAAGTCTGATATGAAGGGCGAGAGACTCATAAATATCGGAACCGATTCCGGCAATCTCGATATAGATATCTCTCATGCGGCTCTCTTCCTGTACGGAGAAGGTAACAGCGTTCACGGAGTAGGCGACGAGCGCGGATCGGGCAATATCAATATCGATTACAGTGAGCTTAATATGCGTTTTTCCGCTGCAAATACCTATCCGTTGAGCAGTGGTACCGGAATTGTGAACGTGACTGAGACTGTCAAAAACATAAAACTTAACGAATAGATCGGGAAGCCGCTTCTTTACTGCTTAAAATAAGTGATAAAGAGCGGCTTTTTTTGGAGGATCTGCCTATGAAGAATATAACAGAGAGAACAGATGTCAAAAATGTTGTTGAATATGAGGAGTTTCTGAGGGACAACAGAGAGAAGATAAATAGAAACCTGGGCATACTGCTGACTGTGTGTATTTTTTCGGGACCGCTCATAGCACTTGGAATAGCGGTGGGGTTTTATAAGGATGTGCCGTATTCCACTGCAGTCATGGTATCTGTGTTCATGCTACTGATCGCAGGTATCAATAAGATTCTCAAGAAAAAACATCCCTCCTCTTATGTGACAGGTGTTTTTTCTCTGCTGGCCATAGACATGTTGTTGTATGTTATGAACGGCATGCATCTCACCATATATATAGCATGGTTTCTGGTGCCGCTTTTGAGCATACGCTACTGCGATTACATTGCATATCTTGTGGCTCTGGTGATGAATTATGTTTTCATGCTGGCGGCAACCTGGTACATGTCGGGATATTATGCCGACACAAGATTGAATGTCGGCAGCAGAACGGAGATGTTTATCACCAGGGTGGGCGGGTTTACGCTTGAGCTCATAATCATGACGGTGTGCGGTTTTTTCCTGTGCAGGATGATGCGCGTATATTATCGTGGCATGATAGATAAATATGTTGAGGCCGAAAAAAACCTTGAACTCTCGCAGAACCTGAGTGATGAGATCGAGGCACTGGCGGATATATATCTGACTGTTTTCGAGCTGGATCTTTTGAATGATTCATTTATAGAGGTTCGTTCAAATGATCCCCATATCACCGAGCTGGTGACAAATGCCAGGTCGGATGTCAGGATAACCCTGTCCAAGATGATGGAAGGGTTTGCCGCGGATGAGTATAAAGACGAAGTTTCGGAGTTTACCGACTTTGACACGATAGATTTCCGTATGAAAAATAAAAATGTTCTGTCCATAGAGTACCAGAACAAGCAGGGGTTCTGGCGCAGAGGCAGGCTTATCGCCTATAAACGTTCGGAGGACGGCAGGGTGTTGAATGTTCTGGGAGTGGTGGAGGATATAGATGATGAGAGACGCTCACGGGACAAACTGATCGAGATCTCGGAGAGAGCTGTGGCCGCAAGTGAGGCAAAATCAGCATTCCTGTCCAACGTTTCACATGAGATCCGAACACCCATCAATGCAGTTCTGGGCATGAACGAGATCATACTGAGAGAAAGTGACGACGCCAATGCGCTGGAATATGCGCAGGGTATCAAGCTGGCCGGAAATACCCTTCTCGGTCTTATCAACGATCTGTTGGATTTTTCAAAGATAGAGGCGGGAAAGATGGAAATCGTGCCCGTGGATTACGATCTTTCTTCTGTGGTAAACGATCTTGTGAATATGGCACATATCAGGGCCGATCAGAAGGGACTGGATGTGGTGCTGGATTTCGACCGGAATATCCCGAAACTGTTGAGGGGCGATGAGCTGCGCATCAAACAGATCATCACCAATATGCTGTCCAACGCCGTAAAATATACCGATAAAGGTTCCGTGACATTCACCATGGGATTTGAGAGGGTAGATGGTCAAAAAAATCTCATCAACCTTAAGGTGGCTGTAGAGGATACGGGTGTAGGTATTAAGCCTGAGGATATAGACAAGCTCTTCGTGAAGTTTGAGCGTGTGGACGAGGAGAGAAACCGCAACGTGGAGGGTACGGGACTGGGACTTTCCATCACAAAACGTCTGCTGGAGATGATGAACTCCACGCTGAAGGTAGAGAGTGAGTACGGGCGGGGCAGCAGGTTCTCCTTTGTCATAGAGCAGCCTGTGGTGAAATGGGACGTGCTGGGGGATTACGAGACCAATTACAGACAATGGCTGGCGAGCCGTAAACGCTACAAAGAGAAATTTACCGCACCCAGAGCGAAGGTTCTGATGGTGGATGACAATCAGATGAACCTGACGGTATTCAAGGGACTCTTAAAGAAAACGCAGGTTAAGACAGACATCGCATTAAGCGGTGACGAGGGACTTAAGAAAGCTTCCGAGAAGCGGTACGACATTATATTCCTGGACCACATGATGCCCGGAAAAGATGGTATACAGACTCTGCATGAACTCAGAGCCATGGAGGACGGACCCAACAGGAAAACACCTGTTATCTGCCTCACAGCGAACGCCATATCCGGCGCCAGGGATTATTATCTGTCGGAAGGATTTGATGATTATCTCAGCAAGCCTGTGGATTATGCAAAGCTGGAAGATCTCTTGATAGAACATCTGCCTGATGATGCTGTCATGCCTGAGGGCAGCATATTTGCCTATAAGATGCAAAAGCCAAAGTCTGACGAGGATGAAGCCGGAGTAATACCGGAGGCGCTTGCCGCAATAGAAGCTATCGATGCAAAGGAGGGCTTGAAAAACAGCGGTTCGCCGGAAGCTTACATGTCGCTGATCAGGATTTTTTACAATGATATGGACAGGAATATCACACAGCTGTGTACCCTGTATGATGAGGAGCGCATTCAGGAGTACACTGTGTGCGTTCATGCCATGAAGAGTTCTGCATGGCTCATAGGTGCATTTCAGCTGGGTGAGGATGCCAGAATGCTGGAGGAAGCCGGCAAAAAATCCGACATGGCTTATCTCAGGTCGCATCATGACATGTACATAGAGGAACTCGGGAAATTCAGGGAGACATTGTCGGAGATGTTCAGGGAAAGTGATGACAGTGTAGAAAAACCGTCGGCCGACAGTGAGTTGATCGCCGCAAAATACGAGATGATGAAGGCAGCAGCCGAGGCGATGGACTGTGATGTTTTAGACGAGATCTTCGAGGAACTGGCCGGTTATCAGATACAGGGAGATGACGCCGAAAAGATCGACAGCCTTAAAAAGCTGTATGACAAATTCGATTACGAGGGCATGCTGAGTAAGCTGTGAAATACAACATTTACTCCGGGGAGGTGATGTGGTATAATCTTAAGGAAATCAAGCCGAAGGAAGTGAAGGCTGAATTTAGTGAGGTATAATCCAAGACTGTTTGGCAAACAGATTTTGAACGAGGTTAAGATAAATGGGATCATCTGAAAAAATAGTAGTTGTAACCAATAAATACAGCGTGGTGGTAAAGGGTATAGAAAAAAAGCTCGTCAGTTCCGGATATGAAGTGAGTACTATGGAGTATGACGAGGGCACGCCTGATGTCAGCATTCAGGGAGCGTCGCTGTGTGTTATATATCTGCCGCCCGATGTGATCACGGACAAGATACAGCATAACCTTTCGGTGATAGTGGAGAGCATCAAGCAAAACAACTGCCGTATCATTCTGATAGGTGAGGCATTGCATCACGTAGATGCCATAGAGGCTCTTCCGATGCTGGACGGCTATCCATGGGTGGATCGCCCTGTGGATGTGGATGATTTTGCATTCATGGTAGATAAAATGCTGAAAAAGAACTCGGATGAGAGTGGACCCAGGAATATCCTGATAGTGGATGATGATCCTACATATGCCAAGATGGTGAGGGAATGGCTTAAATCTGCCTACAAGGTGAGCGTTGCTACTGCCGGTATGCAGGCTATAACCCATCTTTTGAAAAACAAGGTGGATCTTGTGCTGTTAGACTACGAGATGCCATTGGTAGACGGAACTCAGGTATTCCAGATGCTGCGCTCCGATCCGGAGACCAAAGACATACCTGTCATATTCCTGACAGGAATCGGATCCCGTGACCGCGTGGAGAAAGCGATGAAGCTGCGCCCGGACGGGTATATCCTGAAGACCACTCCGAGAGAGAGGCTGTTGGAGTCACTGAATGCTTTTTTTGCCACCAGACAGTGAATAATAACCTTAGAAAAAGTCAGAAAAACTTGACATAGCATAGAAACCTTTGTAAAATAATGACTGTGTTTTCGCAGGATTAGTACATCGGTAGTATATCAGCTTCCCAAGCTGAGGAGGCGGGTTCGACTCCCGTATCCTGCTCTTTCCCGACAGTAACCATTCAGAACCACCGGTGGCTTTGAATGGTTATTGTTTTATCAGACAGAAAGGACTTTATTATGTGCGGAATAGTAGGCTATACAGGTAAACACAAGGCGGCTCCCATATTGCTGGACGGACTGTCCAAGCTGGAATACAGAGGTTATGACTCGGCGGGATTGGCTGTCAGGGATGGCGACAGCCCGGCTACCATCGTGAAATCCGTGGGAAAGCTTATCAATCTGATCAATAAGACGGATAACGGCGACTCCCTGAACGGCAACTGCGGTATCGGACATACCCGCTGGGCTACACACGGCGAGCCGAGCCAGATAAATGCCCATCCCCATGTTTCCGGGAAGTGTTCTGCCACAGGCAGTGATGTGAATGACTCGGAGGTTGTGGGTGTTCATAACGGCATTATAGAGAATTTCCAGGAGCTCAGCGCCAAGCTTGTGCGCCACGGATATCAGCTTTATTCCCAGACTGATACAGAGGTGCTGATCAAGCTGATAGATTATTATTACAAAAAATACAATATGGGTCCCATCGATGCCATAGCCAAGACCATGGTGCGTGTCCGCGGTTCTTATGCATTAGAGGTTATGTTCGCGGATCATCCGGGAGAGATCTACGTTGCCAGAAAAGACTCCCCTATGATCATAGGAGTGAATGAGGGCGAATCTTTTATAGCATCCGATGTTCCCGCGATCTTAAAACACACCAGAAATGTTTATTATATAGACAATCTGGAGATGGCGAAGATCACCGCAGGTGACGTTGTATTTTACAATCTTGACGGCGATGTGATAGAAAAAGAGCCTGTTGAGATAACCTTCACAGCCGAGGCTGCCGAAAAGGGCGGTTTTGAGCATTTTATGATGAAGGAGATCCATGAGCAGCCCAAAGTCGTAGGAGAAACCCTAAATAAGTATATCCGTGACGGTGCCATCGATCTCGGTGAAGTCGGACTGACGGATGAGGATATAAAGTCATTCTCCCAGATATATATAGTGGCCTGCGGTTCCGCATGGCATGTAGGCATGGAAGCCCAGTATGTGATAGAGGAATTCACGGATCTCCAGGTGAGATGTGAACTGGCGTCCGAGTTCAGATACAGAAAGATCAAACATGATGAAAATGCTCTGGTGGTCATCATATCGCAGTCCGGAGAGACGGCGGATTCCCTTGCTGCATTAAGGCAGGCAAAGGAAGAGGGCATGAAGACATTAGCCATTGTGAATGTGGTGGGCAGTTCCATAGCCAGAGAGGCAGATCATGTGATGTATACTCTGGCGGGACCGGAGATCTCCGTGGCTACCACCAAGGCCTACAGTTGCCAGCTGGTATGCGCGTTTATGCTGGCTTTGAAATTCGGTCAGGTGAGAGATACACTGAACGGATCGCATCCAATGGAATACTATATCGACGAGCTCAAGTCCATACCTGAAAAGATAGAGAAGATCTTAGAAGACAAGGAGCGTTTGCAGTGGTTTGCGGCGAAATACTCCAATGCGCAGGATGTGTTCTTTATAGGCAGGGGCATAGATTATGCGGTAGGTCTTGAGGGATCGCTTAAGATGAAAGAGATAAGCTATATTCATTCGGAGGCTTATGCAGCAGGTGAGCTCAAACACGGCACTATCTCCCTGATCGAAGACGGAACTCTGGTCATAGGTATACTGACCCAGAGCGATCTGTATGAGAAGACCATATCCAACATGGTGGAGTGCAAGAGCCGCGGGGCATACCTTATGGGACTCACGGAATACGGAAAATACGACGTGGAAGACCAGTGCGATTTTGCGGTATATGTGCCAAAGATTGATGAACACTTTATCGGAAGTCTTGCTATAATCCCGTTGCAGCTGTTGGGTTACTATATCAGTGTGGCCAAGGGTCTGGATGTTGACAAACCCAGAAATCTGGCCAAGAGCGTGACTGTGGAGTGATACGCATTTTATGAGGAGGTGT
>JAEEGL010601270.1_pt1 | contig 24405 bp, 17 predicted proteins | sample 9134231 | NCBI WGS metagenome assembly JAEEGL01 (sample SAMN16246548, study PRJNA631951) | gut metagenome | biome: gut microbiome; feature: rumen; material: fiber-attached | host: Bos | place: Iran: Karaj | collected 2018-10
ACCTTTAATAATGAATTTAATGCAGGAACTTATGATATAGAAACACAAGAAAACTTTGTGAGTCCTGATAACTGGACACCAGGTACAACTACACCAAAAACAGTAATAGCAACAAATAAAGGAACAACACCAGCTGCAGTAAGAATAAAATTAACTCCAAGTTGGGTAGATGCAAATGGAGACCCATTACCATTAAAAGATGGTAATAATAATGATGCAGCTATTATCAACTTTAGTAATAATTATGATAGAAAATGGATATATCAGGACGGATATTATTATTACAAAAGAGCATTAAACGAAAATCAAAGTACAACATCGCTTTTAAAGTCAGTAACATTCAATCCAAATTTTGAAATAGATAAAACACAAAACTGTGAAACAGTAAACGGATTAACAACATGTAGAACAACATATAGTGATTACTCAGGTGGTACATATACCTTACAGGTAGAGATTGAAACGTGCCAGTATGATCAATATAAAGAAATATGGAATACTAGCGTTTCTCTTAGTGACCCTATTCTTGTAGATGGAACTTTAATGGTACAAAGCAGTGATTCATCCAAAATGTTTGGTAAAAGTATAAGTAGAGATAGTTTTGAAAGTGTAACAACCATTGATAACAAAAACGTACCAGAAGGAGCTATAGATAGTTGGGATGTATCCGCTGAGCAAAATGGATCAGTAATGGCATGGTATCTAGATGCTGATAATGATAGTAAATATGAATTATATATAGGACAAGAAGACGGTGTAAAGGCTAATCCAAATAGTTCAAATGTATTCTATAATTTTAGAAATGTAGAAAAAATAGATTTGACTAATTTTGATATCTCAAGTGTTACAATTATGGGCAGTATGTTTTATAACGCAGGTCGTAATGCCACAACATTTAATATTGACGATTTAAGTGGATGGGATACATCAAATGTTACAATTATGGGTGGTATGTTCACTTATGCAGGATATAGTGCGACAACATGGAATATAGGCGATTTAAGTGGATGGGATACCTCAGGTGTTACACATATGGGTGGTATGTTCAATTATGCAGGCTATAGTGCTCAAACATTTGATATAGGCGATTTAAGTAGCTGGGATACATCAAGTGTTACATATATGGGTGGTATGTTCAATTCTGCGGGCTATAGTGCGACAACCTGGAGTATCGGTGATTTAAGTAGCTGGGATACATCAAGTGTAACCGATATGAATGGTATGTTCGCCTATGCAGGCTATAGTGCTCAAACATTCAATATAGGTGATTTAAGTAGCTGGGATACCTCAAGTGCTACAGATATTTGGTCTATGTTCGCTTATGCAGGATATAATGCGACAACATGGAATAGTATAGGGACACTAAAAATATATGCAAATAATATTGAATCAATATTTAGTCATTGTAAAAATGCAAAAGTAACTTTAAATATATATAGTAATCCTAGTAACTATGGCTGGGCATTTTTTGATGCTGCAACAGTATCTGGTTCAGGTATAATAGTTAACTATGCAAGTACAACAACAAATATTGATAATATTGTTGCAACAAAATCAAGTAATTCAAACGTTGTTAAAGGTTCTCAATTAGATTAAAAAATATAAATAAAAAGACTATGGTTATAGTCTTTTATTTTTTTATTAAAATAGTTCTATTTTAATTGATATGAATCATGGTTTATGATACAATATTTTATAGAATAGGGAGTTGTGTCTATGAAGGTACTACTAATTAAAAACAATCGTTTGTATAGTTATCGATTGCCTGATACCGTAAAGAATAATTTCTGGATTACAGACATTGATAATTATGATAATGAAAGAAATTTAATTAACGTTCTAGCTAAGGATGGCCGTTGGGTCTTAAAGAGTAATTATGAAACACAAGTGGTTTCTGGTGAACGTTCTTATGATGAAGTATTATTAAATGAATATAATTTCTATGTTATTAAAAACGAGAGTGAACAAAATTATTATTATTTATATGCTCTTCCAAATATTGATGATAGCTATAAAGTTTATAACATCAATAGTAATGGAAGTTTAAAAATCGGTAAATCTAGTAACTGTAATATCCTTTATGGACATAATCTAATAGAAGAAGAACATGCTGAATTATACTTTCAAGATGGATTATGGCAAATAGTTGATAATGGCAGTAAATTTGGTGTTTATGTTAATGATAAACGTATTAACGAATCATATTCCCTATCATATGGTGATGTTATCTTCATAGCAGGTTTAAAAATCATTGTTATGAATGGTTTCTTATTAATAAATAACATTAATAACTATATTAAAGTAGCTTCACCTATATTAAGTTTTAAACAAAATGTTAGTTATAACTTAGATAATAGTGTTTTAAAAGAAGAAGAGTTAGACCGTAACTTATATGCTAAAGAAGAATATTATTATCGTTCTCCAAGATTTATTGAAGATGTTATGAAAGAGGAGGTTGTTATTGAAGATCCTCCCGCTAAACAACCAGAGGATGATAATTCATTATTAATGACAATTGGACCTATGTTTACAATGTCATTAACTTCAATGGTTACTGTTTATTCAACAATTAATAATATTCTTTCTCAAGACAATCCAGATTGGAGTAAAGCAACACCATCTCTTGTTATGGGTGGTGCAATGTTCTTAAGTACTTTAATTTGGCCACTAATTAATAGAGCATTAGAAAAACATAAACGTAAGAAAAGAGAAAGAGAACGTATTGAAAAATATTCAGCTTATCTAGATGATAAAAAACAAGAAATCTTAAGTATTATTCAAAAACAAAGTCAAACATTAAAAGATAAATATATTCCTCTTAAAGATTGTCAAAATATTGTTTTAAGAAGACGTACAACTTTATGGGAAAGATCAATAGAACAAAAAGATTTCTTATCATTAAGATTAGGTATTGGTAACTTACCAATCTTTGCTGATGTTAAATATTCACCAGAGCACTTCTCCCTAGAAGAAACTGATGAAATGAAAAAGAAAGTTATCTCTGTTGTTGAAGATAATAAGACATTAATTAATGTTCCAATTGTATTATCTTTAGTAGAGAAATATATAACAAGTATTATTGGAGATCCTAATATCTCAACAGAATTCTTCAAGAGTTTATTATTACAAATGATGACATATCATAGTTATGAATTCTTAAAGATTGTTGTCTTAACAGATTCTGATAATGAATATCGTTGGCAATATATTCATAATCTTCCATACTTGTTTGATGATATGAAACAAACAAGATTCTTTGCAACTAACTTAGACGAAGTTCGTGAAGTATCATTATATCTTGAAAAGATTTTCCAAGATCGTAAAGCTGCAGGTATTAAAGATTATTATCAAGTACCTCCATATTATGTAATTATTACTGATAATTATCATATGTATCGTGATATTGAAATAATAGATGATGTTCTTAGTCAAGATGTTAATTATGGTTTTAGTTTAGTAATTCTAAGTAATAAATTACAAAACTTACCATCTGAATGTAAAAACTTTATTAACATTAATAGAGAAATATCAGGTATCTTTGAAAGTGAAATATCTCAAGGTCATCAAAAAGAATTTAAAGCTGAATTCTGTGATGATGTTGATATTAATGCATGTATTAAGAGAATATCTAATATTCCTATTGAATTTAATGATGAAGAAAAACAATTACCAAGTAGTGTATCATTCTTAGAGATGTATGGTGTTGGTAAAATTGATCAATTAAATGTCTTAAATAGATGGATGATGAATAATAGTCAAAAGAGTTTATCAGTTCCTGTTGGTATTGAAAAATCTGGTACATTATTAAAACTAGATTTACATGAAAAATATCATGGACCACATGGACTTATAGCTGGTATGACTGGTTCTGGTAAATCAGAATTTATTATTACATATATCTTATCGCTTGCTGTTAACTTTAGCCCATTAGATGTTAATTTCATCTTAATCGACTATAAAGGTGGTGGACTTGCTGGTGCTTTTGAAAATAGAGAAACTGGTGTAAGACTTCCACACTTAGCAGGAACAATTACAAACTTAGATGTTGCAGAGATGAATCGTTCTCTTGCATCTATTCAATCAGAGTTAAGAAGACGTCAACATATCTTTAATGAAGCCCGTGATAAATTAGGAGAAAGTACAGTTGATATCTATAAATATCAAAAGTTCTTTAAAGAAGGTCAAGTTGAAGAACCTGTACCACATTTATTTATCATTTCCGATGAGTTTGCCGAGTTAAAGAGTCAGCAACCTGAATTCATGGATCAATTAATTTCCGCTGCTCGTATTGGTCGTTCTTTGGGTATTCACTTAATTCTTGCAACACAGAAACCTAGTGGTGTTGTTAATGATCAAATTTGGTCAAATACAAGATTCCGTGTCTGTCTAAAAGTTCAAGATAAGAGTGATTCATCTGAAATGATTAAACGTCCAGATGCAGCACTTCTAACGCAAGCTGGTAGATTCTATCTACAAGTTGGTTATAATGAATTATTTGCACTAGGACAATCTGGTTGGTGTGGAGCTCAGTATGTTCCAACTGATAAGATTAGAAAGAAAATAGATCAATCTATTAACGTTATTGATAATATTGGTAATGTTATTAGTACTAGTGATGATGAAGTTAAAGAAAAACATGAATCATTAGGCGAAGAATTAGGTAATATTCTTAAATATATTATTAGTGTAAGTAAAGAGAATAATTTAACGACAAAACAATTATGGTTAGAGAAAATCTTACCAGAAATCTTTGTTGATAACTTAGTACAAAAATATGAATATGTACCAGAGAAGTTTATCTTAAAACCAGTTATTGGTGAGTTTGATGATCCTAATAACCAAAGACAAGGACTTGTTGCTCTTGATTTAACAACAGATGGTAATACAAGTATTTATGGTTCAGCTGGTTCTGGTAAAGAAATGTTCTTATCAACAATGATTTATTCCCTTATTACAACACATACTCCTGAAGAAGTTAATATTTATGTTATTGATTTCGGTGCAGGAACATTGGGTAGCTTTAGAAACTTCCCACATGTTGGTGATGTTGTAATGCCAAATGATGAAGAAAAGATTAATAACTTATTTAGATTAGTTGAAAATGAGATTGCTAAACGTAAGAAGTTATTCGTAAACTTCAATGGTGATTATCAATCATATTGTAAACGTAGTGGAAAGACAGTTCCTTATATCTTATTAATTATTAACAACTATGATGCTTTCCAAGATAGTTTTGATTATGATGATCGTATTAATCAAATTACGCGTGATTGTGTAAAATATGGTATTATCTTAGTACCAACAATTAATACAACAAGCGGTATGAGATATAAATTACGTCAAAACTTCAAATCAGATATTGTACTTCAATTTAATGATCAAGATGACTATTCAATTATTGTTGGTAATACAAGAAAACTTTATCCAAGTGCTATCTTTGGTCGAGGATTAATTAAGTCTTCTGAAGGTTTGTTTGAATTCCAAACAGCTCATGCTTATAAAGATGATGAATATCAAGATAAGATTGAAGAGCTTAAGAAACAAATGAATGAGAAGTATCAAATTAGAGCTGCTAAAGTTCCAGTTGTTCCACGTAATGTTATGTTAGATGATTTAACTCCATATGTTCGTGATCTTGCTAATGTACCAGTTGGTATAAGTAAAGATACAATTGAACCAGAGTTCTATAATATTAAAGATAGTTTAGTAACATTAGTTGGTGCTAATGAAGTTGAAAGTACACCTAACTTTATTAAAGCCTTTACTAAGTTATTAGCAGGTGTTCCTAATACAAATGTTGTCTTATTTGATGTTAATAATGATGTATCTAGTGAATATCCACAAAATGTAAGTTATATCAAAGATAACTTTGATGAATACTTAAAGAAGATTATGGATGCTATTAAGATGCAATATGATCAATATGTAGCTGATGGATATTCTAATAAGACAATTAGTGCTAATAAGTCAATGGTTGTTATTCTTTCTGGCTTTGGTAAATTATTATTAAGACTTTCTCCAGAGAATAAAACAGCATTTACTGATTACTTAGAGAAGATTAAAGATATGCAAACATTTAGTTTCATCTTTGTTGATACACCAGATACCTTCAAGAAGAATGAGTATGATAAGTGGTATAAAGCTGCTATTGATACTAATTATGGTATTTGGATTGGTAATGGTGTTGCTGATCAAACAGCAATTAAGACAAATATTGGCTTTAAGAAAACTAATAATGAAGTTCCAAAAGGCTATGGTGTTGTTGTTAAGAATACTAAGACAAGCCTTGTTAACTTGATAACCGATGAAGCGGTAGGTGATGATGATGAATAATAAAGTTTTAGTAACAATTAATGTTCCATCATTAGAGAAATCTTTTGATATCTTTATCCCGGTTAACAGAAGAGTTCATAATGTTATAGCGTTAGTTAAAAAATCATTATATGATTTATCAGGTCATGCTTTTCAAGTAGATAACATGTATGTCCTATATAATGCTGAAACAGGCGATGCATATGATATGAATTCACTAATTCGTGATACCGATATTAGAAACAATTCAAAGTTAATTTTGTTATAATAAAAGACTAGCAATAGTCTTTTATTTTTTGTATAATAAGAAACAGGTGATTAAAATGATAAGTGTTAATAATGTAACCTTACGATTTGGTAAAAAAACGTTATTTGAGAATGTTAATTTAAAGTTTACTAATGGTAACTGCTATGGGCTAATAGGTGCTAATGGGGCAGGTAAAACAACATTCTTAAAACTATTAAGTGGTGAGTTAGAGACTAGTAGTGGAGAAATAACTATTGGAAAAGACGAGCGATTAGCAGTCCTTGAACAAGACCATTATAAATATGATAATTATACTGTGATTGATGTTGTCTTAATGGGTAATAAGAAGTTATATGATATTAAGATTGAAAAAGAAGAACTTTATAATCATACAGAGTTTACTGATCAAGATGGTATAAGATTAGGTGAGTTGGAAGCCGAGTTTGCTGAGATGAATGGTTGGGGAGCAGAATCAGAAGCTGGAGAATTACTTTCTTCATTAGGAGTACCAGTAGCAGAACATTATAACTTATTAAGTGAGATTGAAGACTCACATAAAGTTAAAGTATTACTTGCAAAAGCCTTATTTCAAAACCCAGATATTCTTCTTTTGGATGAACCAACAAATAACCTTGATTTAGCGGCTATTGAATGGTTAGAAGAATTCTTAATTAATTATGAGAATACTGTAATAGTTGTATCTCATGATAGATATTTCTTAAATAAAGTTTGTACGCATATTGTTGATATTGATTATAATAAAATGACTCTGTTTATGGGTAACTATGACTTTTGGTATGAAAGTAGTCAATTATTAATTAAACAAATTAAAGAACAGAATAAAAAGAAAGAAGAGAAGATTAAAGAACTAGAATCATTCATTGCAAGATTCTCAGCAAATGCAAGTAAAAGTAAACAAGCAACATCTAGAAAGAAAATACTAGAGAAGATTAAACTTGAAGAATTAGTGCCCTCAACTAGACGTTATCCATATATTGATTTTAAACCAGAAAAACCAAGTGGAAGAGAAGTACTAACTATCAAAGATTTAGTATATGAAGAAAATGGTAATAGAATCTTAAATAAGATTAATATTATTGTTAATAAGGGTGATAAGATTGCTTTTGTAGGACGTAATAACATTGCTAAAACGGCGTTATTTAATATTATTATGCACTTAATTAAGTTTAATAAAGGAGAAGTGTTGTTTGGCAAAACCATTAAACCATCATACTTTCCAATTGATAATACTGAATACTTTAAAAGTGATAAAGATATTATGGAATGGTTACAAGCAGAAGTTAATATTCCAGATCCTCAAGAACTTCGTAACTTCCTAGGAAGAATGTTATTTAGTAATGAAGATGTCTTTAAGAAAGTCAATGTTTTATCTGGTGGTGAGAAAGCAAGAGTACTACTTTCTAAAATGATGCTTGAAAATCCTAACTTCATTATTCTTGATGAACCAACTAACCATCTAGATTTAGAGAGTATTACAAGTTTAAATAAAGGACTACAAAACTTTGATGGTGAAATCTTACTTGCAAGCCATGATCATGAGCTAATAAGCACTGTTGCTAATCGTATAATTGAGATTAAAGAAGATGGTACAATTATCGATAAAATAAGCGATTATGACTCATATTTAGAGTGGAGAAAAACATTTTATTAAAAGAACTATCCTTGAGATAGTTTTTTTTATTGTATTTATTTATCTTTTATGTTACAATATAGAAGTTTTTGGGGGATGAAATGGAAAAAAAAGAAAAGATTGTGGGTTATACATTAGTAGATAAGTTTGAAGAAGATATTGAAAGAGTAGATAAAAAATTGGCTGATGTAGGCGAAGAGAATATTGTAAGACATTCTGTAGTCGATGAGATTAATGAAGATATGCAAGCTATTCAAGATAGAATTAATGCAACAGAGAAAGAGAATCGTCGTAAAAGACGTATTAGAAATATAAAATTATTTGGTAGTACTATTTTAGGATCTATACCATATGTTTTAGTAGTAGGCGTAGTATTTGGTCTACAAACATGGTGGTATGATATGCCAATAATTAGACAAGAAGTTATGAAATATGCTAAACATGAAATAATGATGGATTCCACAGGTGAAGTCATAAATGATTTAGATTATATTCAAGGTGTTGAGAAGACATCAAGTGTTGCTTATTTAAGTAGCAAATGGGAAAAGAAGATAGATGGAAGATACTATCGTACAATTAAAGAATATAAGTTTGATAATCATAGTCTTGAAGAACTTAAAAGTATGGTAGTTAATCCAAATTTATCAATTGAAGATGCTTTTGGAAAATCAGTTAACAAAAAAGTAGAAGTACAAAAAGAGGTTCCAGAAGAAGAATTAGAAAAGGGCGAATATTTAAAAATTATATATCGCTATGGTGATGAAGAAGATTTCATTCTAGAAGCACAAGACTTTTGGCCTAACTTTTGGCTTTCTATACCATTTGTTGTAGTATCTGCAATTCTTTGTGCAATGATTCATGCATTTATTGAAGACGAGTTTAATACTATATCTGATATGTGGGATGATATTAGAAGAGAATATAATCCTGTAGCAGTTGACGAAATCAAAAGAATGTTTGAAGAAGAAAAAATAAAAATTTCAAAAGTATCAAAAGTAACTGGTGAAGAAGAGGTAGTATTCCCAACGAAAGCTCAAAAGGCTAAATAATAGGCGCTTTATGGAGAAAAAGAATTATAATGGTTATTCTTCAATAGATGAATTCAATAAAGATATTGATGCTGTTGAAGAGAAGATGGATAACATTGGAAAAGAAAATATTATTAAACATTCAGTGTTAGGTGAAATTACTGAAGATGTACAAAATATTGATGGTAGAATTAAAGCAACAAGTAAAGATAATCGTAAAAAGAAATGTATTAGAAATGTTAAATTCTTTGGAAATATTCTAAAATCATTTGCTCCATATGTTTTAGTTGCAGGTCTCTTGTTTGGCTTTCAGGCAGGAGTAGGCGATATTCCTTTCGTAAGACAGGATGTTATGAAATATGCAAGACATAAAGTTGTAATGTTTGATTCTGGTAAAGTTAAGGATGATTTTGAATATCAAGAAAGCATTGATAAGCCAACTAGTGTTGGTTACTATATTGGAAAATGGGAAGAGAGAAATGGAAAATACTATCGAACTATCAAGCAATATGTTTTTGATGGTTACAATTTATCTGAACTTAAAACGATGGTAACAGATCCAAATTTATCAATTGAAAAAGCATTTGGTCAACCAACTAAAAAAAATCCCGAAAGTAAAACAGAATTATCTGAAAAAGAAAAAGCAACCGGAGATTATTTTGAAATAATTTACAACTATAGTGATGATGAAAACTTTGTTTTAGAAGCTCAAGATTCATGGTCAAACATTTGGCAATCAGGAGCATACTTGATCTTTTTTGCATTTTTTAGCGCTATTGTTTTTCTCATTAAAATCGAATCGAATGTTCCATCATTATCAAAAGTATGGAATATGTTAAAAGAAAAATATAATCCTGTAGATGTTGATGAACTAAAGAGACTATTTGAAGAGAGAAAAATCAAAATAATGAAGGTTTCTCTTGTTGATGGTACAAAGGAAACGATAGAGTTTGATAATAAAGAAAGAACTATCTAGATGATAGTTCTTTTATCTTGAAAAAATTGATAAAATGTGGTATAATAACTTGGATTTTAGGAGGGTGCGATGGTTAAAAAAACAAGTACCGGTTATGTAAGAGTAGAGGATCTACGTGACGATATTAATGAAATTGAACAAAAGATGGAGAATATTGGTAACGACAATATTATTAGTCACTCAACAATAGCAGATATTGAAGAAGAAATTAATAATATTGATAACAAAATTAAAGATACTAAAAGAGAAAATCATAGAAAAATTCGTATTAAAAATTTAAAGATTTTTGGCAGGTTATTTCAAGGTGTATTCCCATATGTAGTTGCTGCTGGTCTTATCTTTTTTCTTCAAGTAATAATATATGATGTTCCTTTTGTAAGACAAGATCAATTTAGAATGGCTAAACACGAACAAGTAATTGATCAAACTGGATTAGTTTCTGATAATATTACACGTGTTTTAGATAAAGAATATCCTATGATCTCTTATGCAACTAAATGGGAAAAGAAAGATGATGGAAAGTATTATCGTACTTTAAAAGAATATAACGCTGGAAAAAAATCAACAGAGGACTTTTTAAATATGATGAAAGATCCTAATGTTGATTTTGGTAAAATACTTGATGAACATAGTACTAAATACGAAGTGAAAAATGCTAAAGATATAACAGAGGCAGATCTTAAAGAAGGAGAAACATTTAAAATTGTATATAGATATACTGATAATGAAGATATTGTATTAGTAATGCAAGATGCATGGCCTAATATTTTATATACAGGATTATATCTATTATTCTCATTCTTTGCTTCAATGCCTGTTATCTTTTGGCGAGTTGAAGAATCTGATTATGACTTTAAAAAATATCTAAAAGAAATTCAAAGTTCTAATCCAACAGTTGATATTAGTGAATTCATTAAAGCTTTCGAAGAAAAGAAAGTAAAATTCGAAGTTGTTAAACATCAACAAGTTACTTTAACAGATCCGATTGATAATAAGAAAAGTTTTATTAAGATAAAAAAGTAAGAGGTTATTATGGAAAATAAAGTTAATCTTGTAGAAGACCTACGAGACAGTATTAATAATCTTGATAAAGAAATCGAAGATTTATCTAATTCTAATATTATTAATAGTTCTAAAGTAGAACATGTTAATAAAAGTTTTGAAAAAGTAAATAACGAGATAAAAAAGATTGATAAAAATAATAGAAAAGCAATTCGTATTAGAAATTTAAAAATATTTAAAGAATACATTAAGAGAGTATTTCCATATACCCTTATTGCTAGTATTTTATTAGGTTTACAAGTAGCAGTTATTGGTGATATTCCTTTCTATCCACAAAAAGTTAATAAAATTGCTGTTCGTGAAAAAGAAATTAATTCTGAATCCATAGAAGATAACAGAATACGTTATGAAGATCCATTTTCTATGTCTAGTGATAGTCTCAAAAAACGAGCATATTATACTACTAGTTGGCAAATGCGAGAAGATGGTAAATATCATCGAACTACTAAAGAATATAGTGTTAAGGATTTTAATATATATGAATATCAATTAGTTGCTAATAATCCTAACACTAATCTATTAAATGTTCTTGATAGAGAAATGTCATCAAAAGAAGAAGTAAAAACTGCTGATGAATTATCAAGTGAAGAATTAGCAAGTGGTAATAGTATTAAATTTGTAATTCAATATAAAGATAAAGAAGACTATATTATTGAAGCTCAAGATTTAGGACCTAACATTGGGTTAGGCGTAGCTTATTTAGCTATAGTATTACCTTTATGTCTTCCAACACTTACAAATCGTTTAAGGAAATGCTATTGTTTCAGCTGGATCATTGAAGATATAATTAAAGAAACAAAATTAATAGACACTACTGAATTAAAAAAACTATTTAAAGAAAAGAAAATTAAATTATCTGTAGTTAAACATGAACAAGTTACAATGATAGATCCAATTACTAAACATAAAACTATTTTCAGTAAATAAAAAAGAACTATGAGTTCTTTTTTTGTTGAATAATAACAATGTATATGTTACAATATAGTAGTTTTTCGGGGGTTGTATGGAAGATAAACGTGAAATAGAAGGTTATAATGATCCGATGTGGTTAAAATGGGATATTGATAGACTTGATGATAATATTGAAAATATTCCAAATACTAATATTATTAATCATAAAGTAGTAGATGAAATTGAAGAACAAATTAATAATATTGATAATAGAATTAAAAAAACACAAAGAAATAATTTTAAGCAAGCCTTAATTAGAAATATTAAAATATTTGGTAGAAAAATGCAAAAAATAGGTCCATATGTACTTGCGATAGGATTAGCATTTGGAGCTCAAACACTAATTTACGATGTGCCTTTTATTCGTCAAAATCAAGTTAAAATAGCAGAACATGATGTTACTATAGATAATCTTGGAAATAAATCAGATGAATTATCTTATCATGAAAAAGGTTCGATTAATAAAAATCATAATGTAGTATATACTACAGCGTGGGAAAAGAAAATAGACGGAAAATATTATCGTACTGTTAGAGAATATCAATTCCAAAATGAATATCGTAATTTATATTGGTATCAAGATCTTATTTCAAAAGAACGTTTTTCTTCTTATAATATCTTTTTTGATAATCCGAAATCTACAAGATATGAAACACGAGATGAAGTATCTGAAGAGGAATTGGCTCAAGGATATTCTGTTAAAATGATTTATCGATATAGTGATGAACTAGATATTATTATTGCTGCTCAAGATGTGCCACAAAATCTTTGGTTTTCACTTCTTTATATTTTAACAGCATTAGTATTTGTATCACCAGTATATGCATGGCGTCATTGTGAAGATGGCTCTGATTTTGATTATGTTGCCGCTGTGGATAAGATTAAACGCCAATATCCTAATGTGAATATCGATGAATTAATAAAACTATTTAAAGAGAAGAAAATTAAATTTTCTGTTGTTAAACATGAACAAGTTACAATGATAGATCCAATTACAAAACATAAAACTATTTTTAGTAAATAAAAAGAACTATCTAATCAACTTTAGATAGTTCTATTATTTTATCCATATTATCATCACTTGCCATAATGTTTTTATGAATCATTCCACATAATTGGCATTTATAAATAATTTTATATGTATCACGATATTTTTCAATACCAATTGGTTCTAATAATCCTTTACAAGGATTCTTTCTATCACCAGGGTTTATATCAACATGAACAGAATATAAACAATTATTACAATGATCTCTTGCAGTTGTATTTAATTTATTAACTTCCTTACCACAATTAATACATATAAAATCTTCATCACGCATATTAAATCTTTTCATAATTCACCAAACAAAGTATATAATATTTTTCATTAAAAGGGAATATAGTTGAGAAAAGAAATGGATTATGGTATAATATAGCACGTTTTAGGAGAAGTATATGAAAGAGATTTATACAACGCCATTTTCTTTAGAAAGAGATCTTGTTAATTTAGATAATAAGATAAAAAATTTACATGAAGGGAATCAAAATATTATTAAACATTCTCTTGTAGAAGATATTGAAAATGAAATTAATGGTATTGATAAAGGTATTAAAAATACTAAAAGAAACGCTCTTAAAAAAACATGTATAAGAAATATTAAGTTAGTTGGAAATCTAGCTCGTGCAGTAGCTCCATTTGTTTTAATTCCATGCTTCATGTTTTCATTCCTATCAGGAACAGTATGCATGCCTTTTAGTAAGAAAGATGTAATTCATTATGCAAGACATGATATGGTACTAGATTCTAATGGTGTAAATGAAGATAAAGTAGAATATAAAGCATTTGTTACAGGTGGTACTGGAAGAGTAACTGTAGCTGGTAAATGGATGAATGGTAAAAACGGGAATTATTATCGTGTAAAAAAAATGTATCATTTTACTAAAGAAGATGATGTCAATAAATTTTTAGAACTTCGTAAAAAAGATAATATAACTTTAGATGATGTTTTTGGTAGTCTCCAAAAACCTTTAGAAATAGAAACTAAAGATGAATTAACGGAAGAAGAATTGAATAGTGAAGGGTATATAAAAATTGCTTATTATTATACTGATGAAGGAGATTCTATAGTAATACCAATTGAAACTGATGGAACAAGGGGGTGCACTGCCACTTTTATTATTTGTACAGTACTTGCATGGTTTCTTGCTTTAGTTACTCGTTATGAAAAATTTGATTATCGCTATTTTAAAAAAAATAAAGAAATAATGAATAAATACAAAAATCCTGATATGAAGGAAGTTATGAAACAATTTAGAGTAAAGAAAAAAGAATTTGCTCAAATGAAAAGCAATAACTTTCAACCAATATTAGAAGTAGAAAGAAATATTCAAAAGACAAAAACAATGAAATAGAACTATCATAGATAGTTCTTTTTTAGTTAAAACTTGATAAAATGGGCAAAATATGGTATAATATACGAGTTTTTAAGGGGAGTGTTGGATGTGAAAAGAGAAAGATATACAGATCCTATTGAACTTGAAAATGATCTTACAATATTAGATACTAAGATTAAAGATATTCAAGAAGGTAATGAAAATATTATTAAACATTCTGTTGTAGACGATACAGATCAATTTATTGAAAAAATAAATAATAAGGTTAAAGCAACAAAAAGTGTGGCTAGACGAAGAACTTGTATTAGAAACATCAAGATAGTAGGGAATATAGTACGTATTGTAGCTCCATATATCATAGTACCTGCTTTGATATTCGGAATTATTACTCCTATTGCGGGAATGCCTTTTGCTTCTAAAGAAGGTATTCATTATGCTAACCATGAAATGGTAATGGATTCTGCTGGTACAAGAGAAGACAAAATTGATTACAAAGACTATCGTGGTGGATCATCATGTCAAGTTTATGTAGTACATAAATGGGAACAAAAAAAAGATGGAAGATATTATCAAAAAACACAAGAGTATAAGGTTTCTGAAACAACTTTAAAAGACATTCAAAAATTATATAATAAAGAAAATATTACGCTTGAGGATGTCTTTGGAGAAGCTAAAGAACCAACATATGAAGTAAAAGATGAAATAACAGAAGAAGAATTAAATAAAGGTGACTATATTAAAATATGCTATTCTTATTGTGATGAAGAAGATTATATGATGTTACCTTTACCATTTGACGAAAATGGTAGTACTGTTGTATTCATAATTGGAACATTTATGGGATTATTCTTTACTTTTGCTGCACAGGCATTTGGTGATGTTTTTTCTGATAGATTTAACCATATAGCAGAACTTAAGAATAATTATAAGAATCCAGACATGAAATATGTAATGGCGCAATTTAGAGAAAAGAGTAAAGCATTTAAACAAATGAAAAAGAATAATTTCGAACCAATATTAGAAGTAGAAAGAAATATTCAAAAAACAAAAGCCATGAAATAGATAAAGAACTATCGATTGATAGTTCTTTTTGTATTGACGGTATTCCTTGAAAAAACAAGTGTTTCGTGGTATAATATAGCGGATTTATTAAAGAAGGAGGTGACTATAATGGAGAGATATTTTCGTGATGAAGAATTTGATCGTGACCTTGAAGAATTAAATAACAAAATAAAAGATATGCAAGAAGGTAATCAAAATATTATTAAACATTCTATTGTCGAAGATGTAGAAAAAAGTATTGATAAAATGAATACTAAAATAAGAAATACGAAGATACATAATGGTATGAATATCCTTGTTAGGAATATTAAATTGTTTGGAAATCTTCTTCATTTAGCATATCCTCACATTATAGCTGCATCAATCGCATTTATAATTCCATTAGCTGCTGGTGATCTTCCTTTTGTAAGACAAGAAAAATTAAATTATGGTTATCATGAAGTAGTAATGGACAATATGGGAAATGTAAAAGATGATATCGTATATGAACAAAATATGCCTACATCAAATGGACATATACGTGTAACAACTTCATGGAAACAACATGATGATGGTAAATATTATCGTAAGATTGAAGAATATAGTTTTAATCAGATTCCTGTTGATAAATTACAAGCTCAATTGGAAGAGAATAACTATTCATTTGTAGATATCTTAGGAGATCCTGTTAAAGCAAATGTTGAAGTTAAGAATGAATTACCTAAAGATGCTGAAGCAAGAGATGGATATGTTGAAATCTATTATAAATATGGTGATAAGGATATGTATGAAATGATACCACAGGATGCTGGCGAAAATGCAGTACTTAGTGTTTTATATGTCTTATTAGCAATATGTAATTGTGGTTTTGTATATACGGTGCGTAGTGAAATATCTTATTATGATTTTTGGGATAATAGAGAAGATATTTGTAGAGATTATAAAAATCCTGATATGAAATATGCTATGAAACAATTTAGAGAAAAGAGCAAAGCATTTAAACAAATGAAAAAGAATAATTTCGAACCAATATTAGAAGTAGAAAGAAATTTTCAAAAGAAAAAAACAATGAAATAAAGAAGGAACTATCAATAGATAGTTCCTTTTCTGTATTACCGATATTTCTTGATAAAACAAGTGTTTTGTGGTATAATATAGCGGATTTATTAAAAGAGGAGGTGACTATAATGGAAAGATATTTTTCTAAAGATGAATTAAGTTGTGATCTTAATTGTTTGGATAATAACATGAAAGATATTCAAGAAGGTAATAGTAATATTATTAAGAATTCTGTCGTTAATGATTTAGAAGAAAGTATGAAGAAAATTAATACTAAAGTAAGAAATACTAAGATACATCAAGGTATTGTTACAAGTATTAAGAATGTTAGATTATTTGGAAATCTTCTTCGTCTTACATTTCCTTATATTATAGCAACTACTTTAGCATTTTTATTTCCATATGCTGTTATGGGAGATATTGCATTTATTAGACAAGAATGTCCTCAGTATGCTTATCATGAAGTAATTATGGATGATAGTGGAGCTGTTGAAGATAAGATAACATATAAACAAGATGCACCAACATCAGCAGCTAATATAACTGTAACAACAGGATGGGAATTAAATGAAGATGGTAAGTATTATCGAAAGATAGAAGAATATGGTATTAATAAAGTCACAATAGAAAAATTACAAGAAATATTTAATGAGACTAACTATTCACTTTCAGACTTCTTTGGAGAACCTACTAATGAAAAGATAGAGACAAGGGATGATTTATCAAAAGAAGAACTAGAACAAGGTAGATATACTAAAATTACCTATCAATATGGTGATAGAAAAGATGAAAAAATATTACCGCAGGATGCAGAGATAAATGCAATGTTTACTATATTGTATGTTCTTCTAGCAATAAGCTGTAATATGTTAGTATATTCAATACGCTTTGGGCTTAATTATAGTTACTTGAAAAATAGAGCAAAGATTCTTGAAAAATATAAGAATCCGGATATGCAAGATGTTATGAGACAATTTAGAGAAAAGAAGAAAACTTTTGAAGTAATGAAACAAAATAATTTTCAACCAATATTAGAGGTTGAAAGAGATATTCAAAAGACAAAAGTAATGAAATAAATAGAACTATCAATTGATAGTTCTATTCTTTTAGATTGACGTTATTTCTTGAAAAAATGGACAATTTATGGTATTATATAGAACGGTATTAAGGAGAGTGAGATTTATGAAAGATAGGTATTCTGACACTAGAGGATTGGAAAATGATCTTGCTACTTTGGATAATAAAATTAAAGATTTACAAGAAGGAAATCAAAATATTGTTAGTCACTCTATTGTAAGTGAGATTGAAGACGATATTGATAATATTAATTATAAAATAAAGAACACAAAGATTCATAATATCTTAAATACTGGTATAAGAAATATTAAATTATTTGGAAATATATTACACCTTATATATCCATATGTGATTGTTGCTGGTATATGTATGGGAATATCAGCACTTTGTGGTGATATTGCTTATATTCCACAAGAACAACTTAAATATGGTTATCATGAAGTAGTAATGGATAATAGAGGAGCTGTTGAAGATAAATTAGAATATAAACAAGGTATGCCAACAGAAAATGGGCATATTTATTTTACAAGTAATTGGCAATTAAAAGCCGATGGTAGATATTATCGCAAAACAGAAGATTATAACATCAGTAAAATTACGATTGAAGAACTAGAAGAATTAATGAAGAAAACAAACTTCTCTCTTGAAGAAGCTTTCGGAGCTCCAGAGAATGAAACAGTTGAAGTAAAAGATAAAGTAGCAAGTGAAGATCTAGAGAATAATGATTATATAAAGATTACATATAAATATGGTGATAGAGAAAACTTCCTTTATCTAAAACAAGATATGGGAGAAAACATTAAAGGATCAATATGGGTTACCGTAATCTTTGGATTAATTAGTGCTATGGTTTGGCTTATACGAGTTAATGAATCTAGTTATAATTATGCAAGAAAAAGAAAAGACATTATTAATTATTATAAAAATCCTGACATGAAAGATGTTATGAGACAATTTAGAGAAAAGAGTAAAGCTTTTAAAACAATGAAAAAGAATAATTTCCAATCAATTCAAGAAGTAGAAAGAAGCTATCAAAAGACCAAAAAGAAATAAAGAACTACTAGTTAGTTCTTTTATTTTGTAAATTTATGTAAATGAAAATAAATTTTGCAATCAAAGTATATACTTTAAATTACACGCAATTTATAATGAAGTTAGGATAGAGGTGTAAATATGAAGTGTAAAAATTTGACAATTAAGTTGTTGATTATGCTATTTGTTTTTGTACCATTCGTTGTAAATGCAAAAGAAAACTGTACTGTTGTTAGTGGTACAGGTAATGATATAGGTAGTGAAATTGCCTGTGGAAGTGAACATTTTTATGTCATTGATAGTGATGATGATAATATAAGAATGTTAGCTAAATATAATTTGGATTATGGGCAAACGTATAGTAAAATCTATGTTTCTGATGAAAGATGGAATGAACTTAAGAATGCATATGGTAGTGTAATGACTTCAGGATATGTTAATTATAAAAATGAAGTGCTATCTGAACCAGAATTTGAAGGATATTATCATTTGCAAAATAGTTATGTCGATGAGCATAGTTTCTTAGTATATAGAAATGTTCGTTCTTCATATGAAAAGCTAATTTTTACCGAAGAAAGATGGAACGAATTAGTAAGTACATACAATATAGGACAAGGTGTTTATGATAGTGTTTCATATGACTTTGGAATATATGATGAACCAGAGTTTGCTGATTCTAGTATTAGATATATTAAAATGTCGAATCGTGAAATAGCAATAGAAAAATCTAATGATGAGCCAATTAAACAAAGTTCAAAAGCTATAGGGGCTCACGGAAGTGTATTAGGTCAGCCTGAATATCCTGAATATGGTATAGTAAGAAGTCAATATGAATTAGGACTAGCAAGTTTTAATCATACTGAAAATTATAGTGGTGGCTATAATGATGTAATAATAGATGAAGAACAGTTGAATGATGAAAATAACACGAATTATTTACCGTCATTAAAAGGATATAAAAATACGCTAAGTGATTATAATATAGAATCTATTGATTTGATGACGATTAAAGACTTGGATAATATTGTATATAAATTAACTAATAATCATTTACCACTTGAGAGTTGGTTGACTGGTTGGCAAGTAGTTCAAGGAACACATGGTGAATACAATATTATGGGTAGTTTTAAAGATTATCTTCCGGAAGGCTATGAATGGTTATATGGTACAACATATTGGACTAAATCTAACTTAGGTACAGATGCTGATCGCTATGAAATATTTATCGATACATTGGGCAATGTATGTAATGATGATTTCTGTACAATTAGTGTTGGTGCTGGAGTTCGTCCAGTAATTACAGTTGCTAGAGAAAAAGTAATTTATAATATTACAGTAGAATCTAATGATAATGGAACTGTTGAAGTTGTAAGATCATCAGAAGCTGGTAAAAATGTATCATTCATTTTAAGATCAAGAGAAGGATTTAAATTAGGTAGTTTGGTATTAAAGGATGATGGTGGTAATACAATTGAATTTACAGAAATATCAACTGATGAAGAAGGTAATATTATAGTTAGTACAAATCAATTTACAATGCCATTAAATAATGTGCGCATTATTGTTAACTGGGTATCTGATAATCAAGAAGAACCGACACCTGATACACCTACAGATGATCCTAATGAAGGCAATAATACAGAACCTATGAATGGTGAAATAAGTACTGATGAGAAAGTACCTATTACAGGAGATAATATCTTAAAGAGTTTATCATTGCTTGGTATATCAATTCTTGTATTATCAAGTGTTATCTTAGTAGGTAAGAAAAATAATAAAAAGAAAAGATTAGTTATTGAATAGAATATAGATATAAATCTATAATTAAGCTCATAGTTGGATTTTCTATGTTCATCTTATGAGCTTTTTTACTTAAGAAAGGAGTTAGTATTATGAGAAATAAAAAGACTTTGTTCATAATTGGAATCATTGTTCTTTGTTTAGCAATAGGTTTTTTTGTAGCGTTTTTTACTCATTCAAGTAAAGATGATAAAAAAGATAATAATCCTATTGAAGAAACTGATAATAAAAAAGAAGATAATGATGACAAAAAAGATGAAGTAATTGAGAATATTGATGATAATACTAACGAAGATAATAAAAAAGAAGAAGAGAATAAACAAGAAGAAACTAAAACTGATTCACAAACTAAGGATAAACCGAAGAGTACTACACCAAGCACTCCAAAGACAGATAATAAGATAAAAGATTTAAAGATAAATGAAAGTGGATATCATACGATTAAAGGTGAACATGGTTGCGTTACAATTACTGCAACGGATGATGTTGTATTAGACTTTCAAAATGCTATTATTAAATGTTCAAATGGACCTGGTATAAATATTGAATCAAATGTTAAAACAAGACTAAATCTTAATGGTAGTAATTTAATAGAAGCAACTACTAATAAAGATTTAGATGGAGCGATATATAGTAAAGGAGATTTGTATATATCAGGAACTGGTACTTTAAAAGTTAAATCTAATTATGATGGAATTGTATCTAAAAAGAAAATAACTTTTGCTAGTGGTACATATAGTATTGAAACTAGTGATGATGGTATAAGAGGAAAAGATGGTGTTGAAATAAATAACATTACGATAACAATTAAAGTTACTGGTGATGGTATTAAAGCAACTAATGATGAGGATAATAGTAAAGGATATATTAAGATAGGTAGTGGTACATTTAATATTACATCTGATGGCGACGCTTTTGATGCTGCTAACTATATTGAAATTAATAATGGTACATTAAATATTAAGACAGGAGACGGTTATAAAACTAAATCTACAAATTCCGCTAAAGGTCTTAAAGCAGATAAGAAAGTAACTATTAATAAAGGAACACTAAAATTTGATGTAGCGGATGATGCAATACATTCTAATAATAATGTTTATATTAATGCTGGTAATATTACTATTCAAACAGCAGATGATGCAATTCATGGTGATTATAATGTAGAAGTAACTAATGGAATTATTAATATTAATAATAGTTTTGAAGGAATTGAAAGTCATAATATCACAATTAAAGATGGTACAATTTCTATCTTCTCAACCGATGATGGTATTAATGCTGTTCATCCTGAGCTAAAAGAAAATGATAAAACAGGCAAAGTTTTATTTACAGGAGGAACTACTAAAGTACTTGCAGGTGGTGATGGTATTGATAGTAATGGATCAATTGAAGTAAAAGGTGGCACTATTACTTTAGAGAGTCAAGATAGAAGATTCCAAACAGCTCTTGATCATGATACAACCTTAAAAGTAAATGGTGGTACTTTAATTGCTATTAGTAAAACAATAGGGGAAGATGATACTGGTCCAAAAGAATCAACTATTCCTATGGTTGTAGCGCATATAAGAGGTGGTTCTGGATATATTCTTCTAGGCGATATTAGTTATTTACCATACATATATGATTATCAAGTTATAATAATTGCAAGTGATAAGTTGACACCGGGTGATTATCAATTAATTTATGGTGGAAACTCAATAAACTTAGAGTTAACAAATGGTGTTTTAACGTATGGAACGCCTCAAATCAAATAGAAATATAAGAAGATACTTAATGTATCTCTTTTATTTTTGTCAAGCAAAACATTTTCAAAAGTGTAAAGTGATTACAATATATCGCAAAAATATAGACTATTATGTGTCTAAATTATATAATTAAGTTAGGATAGAGGTGTAAATATGAATTGTAAAAATATGACAATCAAGTTATTAATAGCAATTTTTGTTTTTTTACCACTTATAGTTAAAGCAAATGATTACTGTACAGTAGTTAGTGGAGATGGAAAGAGTATTGGTAGTGAAATCGCTTGTGGAGAAGAGCATTTCTATATTATTGATAGTGATGACAATAACGTAAGAATGCTTACTAAGTATAATTTATATGATGGTTATAATTTTACTATTGTTACTTTCTCTGAAGATCGATGGAATGAATTACTGGCTCAATACAGTGCTAATATAACGAATATGCTAGCTGAACCTGAATTTGATGGTTATGATGATATACGTTCTTTTGATTATACAAATCATTCTATTCTTTTGAGTCGAAACCTTGAATCTGATTATAAAAAAATAGTTTTTACTGAAGAACGATGGAGTGAATTAGTTTCACAATACCATATCCATTATTATACAGATTCTACAAGGATCTTCTATGATTCTGATTTGAAAAATGCGCCTGAAATAAACGGATATAATATTGTGTACGTTAATATAGAAAAAAGAACTATAGGAGTTAGTAAAAGTCTTAGTAGTTTCGAAGTAAAACAAAGTCCTTTAGCTTTAGGAGCACACGGCGATACACTTGGCCAACCAGAATTCCCAGAATATGGTGTGTTTACTGATGCAGGATCTGGCGTTTTAGGTGGTGGAATAACTGATGTTTATAGTGGTGGTTATAGGGATAATATATTTGAATTAAACTCTAGCACTTATAATAAACCTTTTCAATATTATTTAGAATATCTTGGTAATTATGGATTTGTAGATATTGATTTAATGTCTCTTAAAGAGTTGAATCGTATTGTTCAGACTATATCAAATAGAACACTTCCTTTGGAAGATTGGTTAACAGAATGGCAATTAGTTACAGCTGGTTTCACTGAATATAACATAATGGGTAGTCTTAAAGAATATTTACCTGATGGTTATGAATGGTTATATAGTACAACATATTGGACAAAGTCTTTCGTTGACGCTGATGATATAACACAAACTTATGATATTTTTGTCGATACTTTAGGAAATGTTTGTAATGCATCTTATTGTAATGGCGTTATAGGAGCAGGACATCGTCCAATATTGACTCTACCTCGTACAAACATTATTTATAATATTGCTGTAGAAACAAACGATAATGGAACAGTTGAAGTAGTAACTACTGCAAATGGTGGCGAAGAAATATCATTTGTATTAAAATCAAGAAGTGGTTATAAACTAAAGAGTTTAGTATTAAAGGATGCGGATGATAACACAGTTGTCTTTGATGAAGTATCAGTAAATGATGATGGTGATATTGTAGTTAATACTAATAAATTTACAATGCCATTAAGTAGTGTACGTATTATTGCTAATTGGGAAGAAGAGAAAGAAACTACTCCTGATACACCAACAGATCCTGATGAAGGTAATAATAACAATAATAACAATACAGAACCGATGAATGGTGAAATAAGTACTGATGAAAAAGTACCTATTACAGGTGATAATATCGTAAAGAGTTTATCGATCTTGGGTATATCTATTATGATATTAACTGGTGTTATCTTTGCTGGTAAAAAGAATAACAAAAAGAAAAGATTAGTTATTGAATAAAAAATATAAAAAATGTTATTGACAATCTAATAAATTTATCGTATATTATACAAGTAAATTAATTAAGGAAAGAGATTTTTATCCACCTGAGAGCGCATAGTTCTAGGTCAAAAGCCAGTAAGTTTTATTAGATGTATAACTCTAAATAATTTTTTAATTATGGTTTTTAAGTGGATAGAAATATCCACTTTTTTAATTATTATATGGAGGTGTTTAATATCGCTAGCAAGAAAACTGATTTGTTAATTAATGATCAAATC
>JAEEGL013360081.1_pt1 | contig 24403 bp, 22 predicted proteins | sample 9134231 | NCBI WGS metagenome assembly JAEEGL01 (sample SAMN16246548, study PRJNA631951) | gut metagenome | biome: gut microbiome; feature: rumen; material: fiber-attached | host: Bos | place: Iran: Karaj | collected 2018-10
AGAATTTCAAGAATTTATGAAAGGTATGATACTTAGAAGTGCTCACCTAAGAAGAGAGACATTATTAAAACTAAACTTAGAACCAAATAATCAAATGGTTATGGAAGGATGGAATAATGGACCTAGCCATTTTGATGGAACACAAGATGTTAAAACTCATCCGATTACTACACTTAGTGGTAATATTTATAACAATGTTTTCTATACTGGATTTTCAGATTTAGCATTCATTTTAGAAAAATATGCTGTTAATAAGGGAATAGATAAATCTAATTTTGAACATCTAAATGCATTAATACATGATTATTTCTATACACCACATTTTGATAAACTAAATTTAGAATTAGTTGAATACAATGTAGTACAATCTAATATGTTAATTGAAGAAGTAAGAAGAATATTTGAATTACTAGAAAAAAACAAATCAAAAAAAGAAGTTAAATTAGAACTTGAAGAATTCAAACCAGAAGTAGGAACATATACACAATACAATTACACAATAATTGATCCTCTACCTAGTCTTAAAAAAGCATTTGACTGCTACGAATTGTTAGTACATGGTACGCCACTTACTGAAAAACCAGAATTAATTAGTGAAATAGTTGAAGAAGGTACTGAAGAATATTATGGCTTATAAAATCAATCAAAAGATTGATTTTTTATTGGACCATAAAGATTATTATGTTATAATAACAAACTAAGGAAGTGATAGAATGCAATTTGTAGAAAATAAAGAAAACATCAAAAGAATTTATGAAATCACATTTGATGAAAATGAAATAAAAGAATTAATTGATAAAATAGTAGAATTTGCTAGTTATAAAGTAGAAGGAACACATTATATACCTTATGAACAAACAGCTATGATTGATGATAATGAATTTAAACCATTAATAACATTACCAAATGGAAAACCAATTTTTACTAATATTAAAAAAATGTATGAATGTGCAACACCAGATATATCAGCCTTACATGGAGAAGATGTTGCTTTTGTTGGAACAAGAATTATTGCTCCACAATTATCTATCATATTAAAAAGAATATTAGAAGGCGATGAAAAAGCATTATATGATTTAGTTGATTATGAAAATAACGAGGAATTAATTCCAATTGAAACTAAAGTTATTAAAGCAAATAAAAAAGTAAATGAGATAGATAATTATGATGTAGATAATAAAATAGCCGCATTAAAAGAACTTAAAAAAGTTTTAGAAAAAAGCAAAAGTGAAGAGTTCTCAAATGAATTCTTATTAAGAAATTATTATTCAAAAGCACTAGCTTTAATAAGAATGCATTTAATAAGTGAAACAGTATATAAAGAAGAACCTGAAATATCATTAAATCATTACTTAAAATAAAAAAATCAATCATATGATTGATTTTTATTTTATCTATAATTATTATTTTGTTTTCTAACTAATTTCATATTATTTTCAATATCAATTATATTAATAGTATCATTAAATGTTTCACTAAGAGCTTCAATTGGTACTCCACTTTCCACTGCATTATTAATCATTTCTTTAAGACCACATAATGTTTTGTTAATTGAATCAACATTATCTTGTTTTTTATTTAACACAACATCATTAAAATCAATAAAATCTTCTGGTTTAGAAACATTAACTCTCATGCAATGATATATAAATTTTCCTTGTCCTTTAATTTCAGTTAAATTAAATCCAAAATCTCCAGATCTAACCTTATAATAATGACCAAAATCACAAGGCAATGGATAAATGTGATTTAAATGAGCATAAGTGTTTATTCCCTTATAGAAACTTGATAGTTTTTCAAGATTAATTTGATCATCTTCACTTATATTATTAGTAAAATAAAACCATGCATCATCACAAATACCATTTTTATTTTTTGTGAATTTATCTAACCAATTAACATAGGCATTATTAGACATCAAATCCTTTATAATGATATTTTCACTTTTTTGTTTTTCAGCATATTCACTGAACCAATCTTTAATATTAGACATATAAAACCTCCCTTAATTCTTTCTATTATAACATTTAATAATAATATTTCAACTAATACTTGTTTTTTATTTATCAAATATTTAAAATAAAACTATTGGAGGAAATATGAAAATAGGCATAGATTTAGACGGCGTAGTATTTGATAGTGAACAAAATTGGAGAGTTTATGAAGAAATATATGCGATTGAAGACATTAATAAAAAGATAATAAATAAAGAAGAACCAAAATACCAAGGTAGATATGACTGGACAGCGGAAGAAAAAGAAAACTTTAATAAAAAATATTTAAGAGTTGGTGCCCAGGACTGTAGTTTTAATGCTGGATTCTTCCCTGTTTATAAAAGACTAAAAGATATGGGTCTTGAACTAATTGTTATAACAGCAAGAGGAATGTTTATTGAAGAAACAAAGGAAGATGCACAAAAGATGTTAAAGGAACATAACATAGTATTTGATAAATATTACTGGAACACTAGAAACAAACTAGAAATATGCAAACAAGAAAACATAGATGTTATGATAGATGATGACTATAGAATAATTGAACAAATAAGTAATGAAAAAATAAAAACACTATATTTTAGAGATGCTAATATAAAAAGACTAAAAGAAAATGAATACATAAAAGAAGTAAATAACTGGGGAGATATTTATAGATATTTTATAGAATTAAAAAACAAATAATAAGAATTATTTGTTTTTTTATATTAATCATTCCAATCTATTTCTTGCATCTCTAAAGGTTCATAAACACTTCCAACAAACCATACTTCACCAGAATCTTTATCTCTAATTATATACATAAATGGTTTATCAAAAGTTAAATCGATTTTTTGAACTGGAACTTCATATTTATAATCAAATCCACACATACCTGCTCCAGCACCACCAACTTCAGTAGCAGCTGCAGCTTTGATACCTTCATTTGAAAATTCAATATTTGCTTTATGTTTAACATCACCAATATAAGATTTTTCAGTTGAAAGATTTGATAAATCTGCTTTTTCTGGATCAAATACATCAGTTACACCTAGGTGAACTAAATCCTCAATTAGATTTAATTCATAATCGTATTTAAACATAGGTATATAACCACTAACTTCAGTTATTCTTCCTTCTATAAAACTATCTAAATCAATTGGTTTTAAAGCAGAAATATAAACATTAAGTAAATAAGCATTAATCTTTTCTAAATAAGTACTTAAATCAACATTCTTAGGCATTAAAGCAACATATTGTAATGTTACACCATCATATTTCTTTAAGTCCTTAGCAAACATTATAAAGTCTTCAGTATTATAGAAACTAAAATCAGTTGAACTACTTATACTTAAATAATTTTTCTTTAATTCATTAATATAAGTATTAACATATGTTTCTACATCAGGATCCGGTTCATCTGGTTCATATCCACAATCTGCTGCTGTTCCACCTTTTTCTAAATACTTTTTATATGCAGCGCCAACAGTTTCTCTAATCTTATCTTCACCTAATGTATTTACAATATCATATCTATTTGCTACTGCTCCAACTTCAACAGATTTCGCCTTTTTATTATATCCTTTAAAATCAAGTCCATTGTAACCAGTAACAAGCAAGTTATAAATACTATAAAAATAATTTTCATGTGCATAATCTACAACATAAGTATTATCTGTACTTTGAATCTTATTGTTCCACTCCATATCAATAGCAAGAGCATTAACAAGTACATAATTTAAATTTGAAACATCATCAGCCAAATCACCGATTAATTTAAATGTCTTATTACTTACCCAAGAATTAATTCCATTTGGATTTTCAAAAGAATCATAAACAACCTCAGCATTAAACTTATTTAATAAGTTATCAACATACTCCTTCTTTATAGAATCCTTATATGTATTTTTAATAAACATAGCATTAGCAAATGACATATTAGCACTATTAGTATACTTTTTAGGAGTATAATCACCTAATATATCCATTAATTGCTTATGAGTTTCTCCAGTACTTCCTTCAGCTAGCATTTCAAGAGCATACTTAATTGATAGAGGACTGTAAACCATATTAGCTTTATATTCACTACTCATTTTAAGAAATGATAAATCAAAATCCTCTAATTTATTGCCACTTAAACGATAAGAATAATGCGTGTCTATATCCCTTTCAAAATTCATTTCAGGGCCATTGTTTGCTTTATGAGTAATATATATAGTAAAACCTACGATTAAGAAAAGAACAATGACCAATCCAATTATTAACTTAAAACTTATTTTGTTCTCTTTTTCCATTTTTAATCTCCTTTCATTATTATTATACTAAAAAATAAAAAAAAGAATAAGACTTTCTTATTCTTAAATTTCAATGGAGCAAGTGAAGGGAATCGAACCCTCGTCTCAGCCTTGGCAAGGCCACGTACTAGCCGTTGTACTACACCTGCATCAGTAATAATATTTTAACATATTTTACTGTTTTTTCAAGAGTTTATCCCTAAAATTCTTATTAATTATATTAGTACACATTAGTAAACATGGAATACCAATTAATACTCCACCTATTACATCTGAACAATAATGTACTCCTAAGTATATTCTTGAAATAGCTATTAAAAGTACAAATACAAATGTGATTGGAAGAATAATCTTTCTAGTTTTATTTTTTAAATTAAATGTTAGTATAAAAACAAGTAATAAATAAAATACAATTGAAGTTAAAGTGTGACCACTTGGAAAACTAAAACTAGTAGGTATTTCTATAAGGGCATCAATTGGTCTTGGTCTTCCTGCACATAGCTTAGCAATATATGTAATAATTCCTGCGATTGCATAACCACCTGTCTGCAAAAGAAATATCCATTTATTCTTAAAAAATATTAAAATACACACAAGAATTATACATGGTATATAAAAATCACCAAAAAAAGTCAAAACTTTAAATATTTTTATAATCTTGTCGTTAAGTAAAGTGTTAACTAAATTGATAATTTTATAGTCAAAAAGAATTATTTTGTCATGTAAAGAAAATCTCATTATAATTGAGAATACTACTACCATTATAGTTATCAAAACTATATAAACAACATTTTCCCTTAACACTTTCTTAATCATATTTTAATTATAACACAATAAAAAAATAATACTACTAAGTATTATTTTACATTTCTTTCTATATGAAACAAGTATTGAATTATAAGTCCTGCATATGGATCAAAATAATCTTCAGCATACTTTCTTATTGCTTTTTCACTTTCTTTAATTCCAAAGTTTTCTTTCATATATTTTTTAACCCATGTATCTATTGGAAATACATTTAATTCTCTATAACCAAACAATAAAATACATGAAGCCACTTTTAAGCCAATTCCCTTAATAGACATTAATTGTCTTAATGATTCTTCTTCTTTATCATTATCTATTTTAAGAGTTTTATATTTCTTAATATAATCAATTATATATTCATCTCTATAACCTAGTTTAAATTCTGCTAGGTCTTTAAGTGTAATTTTTTTTAATTTTTCATACTTTGGAAATAAGTAATAATCTTTACCATCAAATTTAACCTTTTTGCCGTACTTTTTAGCTATATTATTAACAATATTACTAATTCGTTTAACATTATTACTTTGACTTATTATATAGCTTATACCCATCTCAAATGGGTCTTGATTTAATATCTTATAATTAATACATTTTTCTACTATTGGTTTTAAATTTGGATTATTATTAATTATTTCACTATTAATAAAATCATAATCTCTATTTAAATCAAAATACTCATATATTACCTCTTCTAAGCTATCATAATTAGAAGATTTAACATATAGAGTATCTTTGTCTTGCATAATATTTACAACTCTATCAGGAAGTATATTAGTTATACTTCCATCACTCTCTTTTTGCGCTCTAAAGCAAGCACCACTTAGTAGTACTTCTTCAACATTCAAGTTTTTAACTTTAAAGCTTATCATAGTCCGACTTTTCTATAATAATCATTATCAAGTATTAGAGTTGACATACTATATCTTTTCTTAACAATAGAATTTATTGTATTTATATAACTTTGAGGAACATCTTCATTAGCATTAAACTTGTAGAACTTTCCATTTACGCTGTTATATTCACCCTTATTTGTTACCCAACTTCTATCAGAAAGAATAACAATATTTTCTTGATCTGCGAGTATATCTCTACCCATTACTAATCTTGAATCATAATCAAGACCAAATAGATTATATACAGTAGGCATAATATCTATATTACTACATACTTTATCAATAACTTTTTTCTCAATTGTTGGATTATACATTATTAATGTAGTATGATGTTTTTCAAACTTATCGCTTCTATCCTTAGCACTTCTTTCATTTAGTTGAGAAGTAGTTAAACCATATGGATAGTGATCTGGTGCGATTACAATTAAAGTATCATTTAATACACCGGCAACTTCTAGAGTATTTAAAAGTTCTTTCATAGCTTTTTCAAATTCATATTGAGTTGCTAAGTATGCTTTCATAGCTTCACTATACTTTAAGTTTCTTACAACATCTCTATTTCTATTAGCCATACTATTACCATACCAGTTATAGTTTAAGTGTCCACTAACAGTTAAATAATATGTTGCGAATGGTTGTTTATTTAAATAATAAGCAGGAGTTACTTGCATCATTTCATAGTCACTATTTGGCCAATGCTTACAATTCATTAACTTTTCTAAACCATTACCACAACCAATGTAGTTAAATCCAGCATTTGGATGTGATTTATCTCTATCATAATAATTATAATTGTGATTATGGAAAGCATATGTATAGTATTTATTTTTTCTAAACATATTACCCATAGTCATACTCATTTTAATCTTTCTTGATTGATAAAAACTCCATACACCTTCTTTTGGAATTAAACTTGTTAAGTTTTGATATTCTCCATCAGAAGTAGAAACAGTATATAATGGTTGATAATAGTTTTTAAATACAAATCCATTATTTGCCATCATATATAATGTTGGTGTTAAATCTTCATCTAAAGCAGTAACATCAAATGCTTCAGCAGTAATCATTATTAAATTTTTACCCTTAAACATTCCTGTATATTCATTTTTTTCTGTTGGTTCTACTGTTTTAAAGTATTGATGCATACTTCTAATAGTGCCACTTGAGTTAGCTATTAGTTTATCAAAATCTATATCTAATTTATTATATTCTTTTTCTTTATAATCGATTGTTATTTTAGGAAGTTCAATAAATGGTGTTTCTTCAATAGCAACTTCATCAAATCCGAATAAATATCTTTTAACATCTTGAAGTTCCATTGTTAATAATCCGGTTTTATTAATTGTTAACATTGGCGCATGAGTCTTATTAAATAATACATTAAGTGAGTATAATCCAAAATCAAAATGTACTCTTAAAATACAACCAATTATTATTACATTCATAACTATTAAATTAATAAGAATTGTTCTATACTTTGTTCTTTTATAATTAAATATTTTCTTTCTAAATATTAATGCTAGAACTAAAGGTGCAAGTATAAGTAAGAAAATATACCAGTTATGAGCAATGACTTCTAAAATCATTTGCCAAAATTGCATTACCTGCCCTGTTCCTTTTGTTAGTGAAAAGAATGAGAATATTGAGTTATAAAATTTAAAATAAACAACTTGAGCAAGTGTAAGTAATGTAACAAGACTTGTTAATATTATGTTTAAAACTCTATTAATTTTTGAATTAAACAAACTAGTAATTACACCAAATAATATTGCCCAAGGAATTGAAAACAATAACACAGTTAGTGTATTCATTGATAGAAAATCTTCCACAATAAAAATTCTATATATAGTTTCTAAATATAGAATCCAAAACAACCACCATATAGTCATATTAATTTTATTCTTTTTCATAAACCCATTTTAATCCTTTAATTTCTTAATCAATGTTAATATAACAATTGATAAAATTATTAATATACCAACAATTACAAGTACTGTTATTTCAAAGTAATAACCTACTTCTTTTGTTGCTATTTCCTTGATAAAATAATTCATTCCTAACACCTAGGAATATTATAAATCTTGTTGAAAAATTATTCAAGTGATATAATTGTGGTGGTGATAAAAATGAGTCATGAACACAATCATAAAACAGGAAAAAACATACTAATAGCATTCATTTTAAACTTCGGTTTTAGTATATTTGAAGCAGTTGGTGGATACCTTACAAATAGTATTTCAATATTCACTGATGCTATACACGATTTGGGAGACTCAATGTCCATTGGAGTATCATATATATTAGAAAAGAAAAGTTCCAAAAATCCAGATTCAAAACATACATATGGATACTTAAGATACTCACTTTTAGGAGCATTAATAACATCAATCATATTACTACTTGGTTCAATATTTGCTATATATAATTCTATTCAAAGAATAATTATTCCACAAGCAGTAGATTATAATGCAATGATTATTTATGCAATATTTGGAGTAATAATAAATGGATATGCAGCTTATAAGACATCACATGCAGAAAAGCATAATGAAAAAGCAATAAGCCTACATATGCTAGAAGATGTTCTTGGATGGATAGTTGTATTAATCGGAAGCATTTGTATTAAAATATTTAAAGTATTTACAATTGATCCAATATTATCAATTCTAATTGCGATTTATATCTTATATCATGTATATAAATATATTAAAGAAGTATTTGATATATTTATGGAAAGTGTACCAGAAAATATAGTAATTAAAGACATTAAAAAGGATATTGAAAAATACTATCAAAACATCGAAAACATACACCATATACATGTATGGAGTATGGATGGAACAACTAATGTAATGACATGTCATATTCTTCTAAATACTGATTTAAAAGAAAAAGAAATAATAAAACTAAAGAATGATTTAAAAGAATATTTAAAAAAATATAATATTGATCATGTTACGTTAGAAATAGAATATAAAGATGAAAAATGTACAAATGAAAAATGCTAAATAATTAGCATTTTTTAATTCCAAAAAAATATTCACCAATATGATCTTTATTAGGATAACTAGTATTATTATATGTATTAATAAATCCATCTCTATCATATTTTAAATTAACTTTTTTTACCTTAATATCTTTATCAATATCAACTAAATAATATAATGTTTTATCATCTTTTCTGCATCCACTACTATCAAGGCCATAATAGCATTTACCTTCAAACTCATCAATTCTTTCTTCATGTCTATGTCCATAGAATACATAATCAAATTCATACTGTTTAAATATATCTTTATATTCATCAGTATCAAATATATGAGAGCTTTGATATGGATAAACATCATCCTTCAAAAAGAAGTGTAAGAAAAGCAATTTTTTATTGTTAACATTTAATTCAATTTTTAATAGTGAATCATCAATTGGATTATTAATAGTTCTATGAACCCATTTATTATGATCTAATATTTCTTTTTCTTTAATATGAGGCTTATCTATTCCTTTAGTATAATATAATTCATGATTTCCAATTATATATTTAATATTATTATCATATATCATTTTTAAGCATTCATCTGATGAAGGGCCAAGTCCAATTACGTCCCCTAGGCAAATAATATCATCAACTTTTCTTTTTTTTATGTCTTTAATAATACTATTTAATGCTTCTTTATTACCATGGATATCACTAAATATTGCTAATTTCATAACACACCTCTATTCTTGTTTATTTTCCCTAATTGAGTATTTGCACCCACAATAGTTTTGTCTATATAGGTTATACTTATGAGATAGTTCTATTGAATGCTTATACCCATCTTCTTTTTTAAAGTCAGAATGTAACCATTTTACTTTATACTTATCTTCTAACTTTTCACCAATTTCATTTATTAACTTTGAATTCTTATATGGACTAACACTAAGCGTTGAACAAAAATAATCATATTTTAGTAACTCTGCCATTTTAGCAGTATACTCAAGTCTTAGATTAAAACATATAGTACATCTTTCTCCTCTTTCAGGGCAATCTTCATAACCCTTAATTAGGCTTTCATAAACATCATTGTCATAATCACAATCAATTATATCTACTTTATGTTTTTTATCTATTTCTTTTATTAATCTGATTTGTTCTTTTTTTCTCTTATCATATTCACTCTTTGGAGAAATATTAGGATTATAATATAAAATCGTAACATCTGCATATTCAGTTAATACTGATATTACATGACTACTACAAGGGGCACAACAACTGTGAAGTAATATCTTTTCTCCCTCTTTTATATTCTTTAAATCTTCAAGTTCAAGTTGATAATATGTTTTTATCATTTCACATCACTCTTTAACTTCTTATATATTTTTACCATGGCGTAAGTATCAAGGCCACAATATTTAAGCATATTTTCTCTTATTTCTTCTTGCTCTTCTTTAGTATAACTAGATAGCATTGCAAATGTAGAAGATGCTTCTGCTCCATTATGAATCATATCTAAATTATGATAATCAAGACTTGGATCATCTGGAAATAGTGCTGGAAGTACATACTTAATTGAATATGAACCTTTCATTGCTTTATTATAATAATCTCTATTTTTAAATGGAATCATTAAGTCTTTCATATTATCATGTATATTCATTAAGTGCTTACTTAAATGTGGATATAAAGTTGCTAGTTTCTTAATAACTCCTTTTTCAAACATCATATTGTATGCTACTGTGCAAACATCAAGTGGAATATCGCTAACTAGTCTTTTAGCTAACTCTTCTCTTGGATCAACTCCAGGTTCTGCTAAAAACTCTGTATGTTTAAGTTCACTATCTTCACTTTCATAATAATGAAGTGAATATTGAAATGGTATTTGCTCATAAGGACTAATATTATCATATGATGGAATACTTTCTTGATAAGTTTCAAAATCTAAAAAATATAATGGATAATAAAGAGTCTTCATAAATTCTTTAATTTTTTTAGTATTTATTTTATCCCCTTTATCATTTAGTTCAAAATCTATTTGCTCTAAATATTTATTACCAATTTTTTGATTCTTTAAATCTTCAAAACTAGTATGTCCATTTCTATATAGTTTTAGTTTAGTATTAACTCCCATTCCCCTGATATCAAATACATTGTTTTCAGGAAGTTTAGAACAATATTTAAAGTATGGACAAGCATATGGTTTAAAGCAAAATGAATCTATTTCTTTTTCTTCTTCATCCTTTCTATCCATATATTCATTTATTTCATTAATTTTATTTTCTACTTTATTAAAACTATTCTTAGCATAATCAGTAACATCAATTATTTTAAATAGTTTATCTAACTCAAGTTCTCCGTGTCTAACATAATTATTATTTAAATGAACAATACATGCTCTTGTAACATTTAAGCCAAGAGACCTTAACACATAATATTGATAAGATATATCTTCCATATAAATACTACTAACTTCAGTAGAACTCTTAACTTCATATATTTCAAAATTATTATCTTTTTTTCTTAATATATCAACACTACAAAAATTACCATTATAATCAAATGATGCTTCACAAATATTACAATTTTTATTTTCTAAATACTTATTAGTATCTTCAATCATTTTAGATAAATCATCATTATATGGAACATCTAAATATTCTCCAAATAACCCTTTTGCAAGTTCTCCAACATTAGTACCATTTTGAAGAACTGATTGATTATCAATAACTTCTGCTTCTTCGCTCTTATATTTATCAAGCCAAAGCATTTTATTACATTGATAAGCCTTACAATATTTTGATTTAGAAAGATACATACTAATCACTCCTAAATATATTTTACCATATATAATGTAAAATATTATTTATATAATTTGAAAAAACTAACAAAAATGGTATTATATAATTAGGAGGATATAGTTATGGAGAAAGAAATAATTATTCCAGTTGGTAGTAAACTAGATGACGCTATTAAAAGACTATTAGATGCTAAAAAAAGAGGAGAACAAGTTTATTGTATATTTAATGATGTTGAATTACATTCAAAAGATGTAACTGAAGACTCTGCATATAAGGCAGTAACAGGATATTCTAAAAAAGAATTTTTAATTAAAAAACAAGAATACAAAAAAGAATATGGTGATAAATTAAATCTTGAAGTAAGAATAGAAATTGACCCAGGGAAAAAAATAGCCGATGTTGAAAAAATACTTTTAGATGCTAAAGCAAGAGGACAAGAAATATATGTAGTGTTTAATGAAAAACAACTACATTCAAAAGATATGAACAAAGACTATGTTTATAAACAATTATTTGGTATCACTAAAAAAGAATATGAACAAAAATATAATCAAAGTTTAAATGAACATAATGAGAACGAGAAAAAAGACAAACTAAAAAAAGAAAAATTTAAAAAAGTAATAAAAGAAATGAATAATGATAAAAAGCAAACTGCTAATTATCAAAATGTAATAAATGGTATTAAATATATTATTGAAAATCAAAACTTAACTCAAGAAGAATTATTTAATGGCCTTGTAAATCTTGGATGTACTTTTACAATTGAAGATATCAATGAACAATTCAAACACCCATTACCACTTTTTGATGGTATTAAAACAGGAGATCTTTGCTGTGGAGCTTCAACAATAGTTAATACTCGTGATAGTGAAATTGGAAGAGCTTATGTAACAGAAAATTTCTTAGAAAAAGATGATGAATGTTCATTATATAATTATATAAGAATCACTACTGGTGATATGAATTATACAAAAGAGAAAATTGATGAATTATTAAAAGGTGATTCAATAAAAAAATAAAAGAGTGAAAACTCTTTTTTATTTACACCATCATTGCCGGATTTATATAACAAAAAAACTCAGATAATCTGAGTATTTTTTATATTGGAGGAACCAGCCGGATTTGAACCGGCGATGACGGTGTTGCAGACCGGTGCCTTACCACTTGGCTATGGTTCCATGCATATAAGGTATTATAACAAATTATATGCATTATTTCAAGTTAATTGTGTATTTTGTACCCCTTATTAATAGAATAAAATCTATTCTATTAGCATTCTCTATTTCTTTTGGAATTTCCAAATAAGAATATGTTTCACTTTCAAAATCAACCTTTAATTTACTTAACTTTGCAGTATAGTATTCTCCTTGATATCTATATCTAATTATTCCATACATATTGTATAAATCAACTGGGCTCTTAATCAACTTACTAACATAAGCACTTTCATCCAAAGTAACCTTAGATTTTATTCTAACAATAATCATAGAACCCTTATTAGTTTCACTAGGAATAATTGAATATATTGCTTCTTTTTCTTGATTATTAATAGTATATTTAAACTTCTCTTTAAACTTATCAGCTATATCAATACTTTCAATTAATATAGAACTATTCTTTAATAATGAATCACTTAAATTAATAGTGTTAGGCATCTTAAATGTACCCTTATCTATTGCAACATTTAAATCGATTGGTTTTACTATAATATCTTTATATGTATTAGTAGGAACATTTTCATTAAATGTGAAATTCTTGATTTTAAATAAATAATCTTTTGCGTCATACTGATCATCAACTTCAAATACTACGATACAATCTTTTGATTCACCAGCCTTAATTTCAAAAGGACTAAATACTTCACCAATATCATAAAACTTATCTGATAAACTAAATATTGGTAATAACAATTCTTCTCCCGTTTGCAACTTAAAAGTGTCTCTATTAACATTATAAGAACTAGCATACTTATTAGTTATATTAGTATTAACTAGAACATAATGTTTTCCCTTTCTAATTACAATGTTATTTAAATCTGAAGTTGTCTTATAACTTTCATTAACACTAAAGAATAGTGAATGAGCTTGAATTTGTTCATTTTCACTATAACTTTGTTGATAAACATTAACCTTAGAATAAATAACAACACTAATTACAAGAATTACAAGAGAAGTTGATGCGATTACGAATAACCTATTTTCTAATACAAAGTATTTACTAAGTCTTAAAAACTTTCTAAAAAATCTTGCTATCTTATAAGTATCATTACCAAGAGTAAGTTCAACTTCTTCATTATCAGAAGTATCAATTTCTAATTCTTCAAGGTCTTTTTTAAACTCAAATTGTTTTAAATTAAACCCAAGAGTTCTACCAAATATAATAAATATAAATGGAATTTGAGGCAATAATACAATTAATGATACATCTCTTAATGCTCTTATTGTTTCTATATCCAATACTTGATTATTTTGAAGACCTACAAATACAGTCTTTATATAAATATAGAATATTAATAAAACAATATAATATAGTATACCAGCAAGATATAACCTATTTCCCTTATCCTTCATTGAAAGAATAAAGAATATTACAAACGTAACAAATATTACCAGTATTGTAATAATATACATCAAAGCATTAACATAAGAATCAGCTAGATTTGCTATATTAATATAGGCATGGCTTACTGCATAACTATTAAAAAAACTATATATATCTATATTTCTTGTTAGAAGATATAAAAGCATAGCAAAAAGAAGACCATGTATTAGTCTAAAGTGTTTAATTAAAAATGCATATGGCTTTTTAATTACCAATCTAACCAACTCCTACTATAAGAATTATAGCACGTATAATAAAAAAAGACTAGTATTAGTCTTCTTATTTAATATATACAAAAGTTGTATTATCACTATTAAATGACAGCTCATAATTATAGAATATTCTACTACTTCCATTCATTGGATTATATCTATAAACACTATCTTTATATAAATAGTAAATACTATTATCATTTTCAAATAACACATTAATTTCTTCATTGAATATTACTTGTCTTACAAATTTATTTTCATTATAAATCTTATACATTTTTTCATCAAATCTATATTCATAATTGAAAATATTTTGGTTATATTTAATCTTTTTAATTTTATAATCATTCTTACTACATGTCACAAATTTACCATTTTCGTACTTTATAAATCCTTTTTCATTATTGCCTATTATATTAACTTTTTTATTCTTAATATTTACTTCATACAAAATAGAATATTTATTATCGAAAATATATAAACTATTTTTAATATTACCAACAAAATATGAATCAAAATCAATATTATATCCTAGATCTATTTTAGTTGCTTTTTGTGTTTCAATATTAAGAGTAATTAAACTACTATATTCATGCTCTTCATCATTATTAGCCATATAAATAGTATCTCCAATTATATAGGCAAGACTATTATCATATTTATCATTTTTAAACAATTCTTTAATCTGATAAGAAGAACCATTCATAATTATATAACCTTTATAATTCCATAAAGCAATATATTCATCTTTTCTAAGATTACCATCATATATAAAATCTTTAGTACTCTTATCATCTTCTACATTATTACTCTTATACTCGCTTAATAATTCATTATCAATAATACTATAATCAATATATTCTTTACCTACATAACAAAGTGGATAAGTTTTAGTATCCTTAATTTTTGGAATTACACAATATAAATCTCCATCTATTATTTCTTCTACTTTATCTATTTTAGTATAATTAAAACCTCTATTTTTATATATATCAAAGTTAAATATTTTATTATCTTTTGATAACTCATAATAAAACCTTCTATTCTTATAAATAGTCTTAGCACTATAGTTATCTACTTTATATTCAATAGTATAATTTGATAATCTAAACTTAATGAATATTAGTAATAAAGAAAAAACAATTATATATAACAATGTTTTTTTCATATCTTCACCTAATTAAATTATACTATATATCAAATAAAAAAACTAGTTTCCTAGTCTTTTATTAATCCATTTTCCCATAAGAACACAGTTATTTGTGATTCTTCAGAGTATCCAGTATTCTCAGCCACATATGCTCCATCTTTCATTATAAATGTATATGGAACACTTCCTTTAAAATCACCTATTTCAAATGTAGTTGTAAGTCTATCTTGATCTTTTTCACTCATTAAATCAAATTCATAGAAATATAAATTTAATTTGTTTTTATCAGCAAGTTTTTTAATAACAGGTTTATATTCTTTACAATGATCACAATAAGAAGCACCTATTACAGTTACTACTGTTTTACCAGATTTTATATCTGAATACCATTCATCTAGTGATCTATCAAAATAATTTGTACTATGAGTTGAAGTATATAATAATACAACACTATAAATACATATTCCAAGTAAACTACCCTTTAAAGAACTACCAGATAATTCTTTATCCTTATTCTTATATACAAAGAATAATATAATACCAACTACTGGACATATTAAACTAATTATCCAAAATAACAAACTCTTTTTCATCTTGCACCTCATAATTGATTTTAATATAAAATGACTTTTATTTCAATAAAAAAGAGATTATTTACAAATCTCTTCTCCATTAACAGTTCTAGTTTTTCCAGTTCTTTCATATCCGGCAACTTTAGTTTCTTTACTCCACATATATTTATATGAAGTTGTAGCACTTGTTTTACCAGTTGCTTTTGTTGTTGTAGTTTCATATAAATTACATTTGTTGCCTTCTAATTTATAACCTTTATCTTTACATTCTTTAACTGTTTCAGTCTTAGAACATGTTGTTCCACTTAATGTGTAACCAGAATCACACTTATAAGATACGCTACCAGCTACAAGTTTATAACACTTTAAGCTTGATCCGCTACCTTCTTGAACATCTGTTCCACTTGGACATGTATAAGTCTTAACTTGTCTTGAACATTTTGTTCCACTTAGTGTGTATCCACTAGCACAACTATAAGTTGTTGTTTTCTTAGTACACTTAGTTCCACTTAATGTATATCCACTTGGACAACTATAAGTAGTTTTCTTACAACTTGTTCCACTTAATGTATATCCGCTTGGACAACTATAAGTAGTCTTCTTACAACTTGTTCCACTTAATGTGTATCCACTTGGACAACTATAAGTAGTTGTTTTCTTAGAACATGTAGTTCCGCTTAATGTATATCCACTTGGACAACTATAAGTAGTTTTCTTACAACTTGTTCCACTTAATGTATATCCACTTGGGCAACTATAAGTAGTCTTCTTACAACTTGTTCCACTTAATGTATATCCACTTGGACATGTATAAGTAGTTGTTGTTTTAGTACAATTAGTACCACTTAATGTATATCCACTTGGGCAAGTATATTTATCTCTATAACAAGTATCTGTATAAGATTCTTGAACATCTTTACAAGATTGATATGGAACACTCTTATAGCAAGTGTCACAAGTTGTTACTAATTGTCCACCTACAAATTTAGTAGAACAATTACAACTATAACCTTCTTGTCTATATTTAGTTTCACATTTTTCAACAGTTCTTGTTTTTGTACAAGAATAACTTTCTCTTGTCTTAGTAGCTGTTTGTGTTGATGTTGTAGTCTTAGGTGTAGCACTTTGTGTTGATGTTGTTGCAGTAGCTGTTTTTGTGTCTGTTGTTGCTGTTGCAGTTTTTGTATCAGTAGTTGTTGTTGCAGTAGCTGTCTTTGTATCAGTAGTTGCTGTTGCAGTCTTTGTATCAGTAGTTGCAGTAGCTGTTTTTGTATCAGTAGTTGTTGTTGCAGTAGCATCTTTAGTCTCAGTCTTAGTTCCTACTACTACAGTTAATGGTGATAATGTAGCTTGACCAGTTATTACAGTAGCAGGTTTAGTTACAGTTTTAGATGTGATAGCACTCTTAGAATCTTTTAAAGTAGTTTTATAACAAGTAGTTCCTTTTAAAGTGTATCCACTAGGACAACTATATTTAGTTGTAGTTCCTTCAACTAATTTTCTGTATTCATATTCAGTAATTTTTGAAATTTCACATTTTTTAGGATTACAATTACCTGTAGGGCAATATGTATGACATCCTAATATTTTAACAACATAATTCTTTTCTTTTCCACAAACTAAGTTTGTTTTAAGTTCATAACCTTTTAGACCTTCTAATTTAGTTACACTTACATAAGAAGCATCTTTATCGCAAGCTTTTCCGTTTTTATCAACGAAAGGTAAAACTAAATTTAGATCTTCCATATCTTTAAGAGTTAATTTAACACTCTCACCTGTATTAACAGGCATTTTGTCGTCAGTGAAGTAAGCTTCACCAGCATCTTGCATATATTTAATATTTTCTCTAAATACTCCGCTGTTAACAGCAGTCATATTTGGCATCTTCTTATTGAATAACCAAATTAGAATAAATATAAATAATGCAGCAAATATAATTTTTACTAATAGATCTAAAACACTAAATCCATTTTTACTTTCATTACTATACATAATCAAAACCCCCTCTTATTTTAATTTAATTTTTTTTGTTGAATTTGATTGTATTTCCAAGTTAATTCATCGAATAAATCTTGAGTAAATGCGATTGAATCAGGACCGATTTTATTATCAGCACCAACTGATTTTCCTATAACGTTATTCCATTCTCCAGTAGTAATATTCCAGAAAATTTCATTAACATTCATATTTTCTCTTTCTTTAGTCATTACATTAGTACAAGCATCAATACATACTGGTTGTAAAGCATTCATGTTGTATTCAAATGCATATGCTCCATATCTAGCAAATGAAGATAGGTAAGCAAATAATCTATCAGTAGCATTAAAGTTATATGGATTAACATATCCATTCATTCCTTGTAAATGCCATTCTTCGTTCATCTTAGTACCAACTTCAGCAATACCTTCTCTTACTAAAGTTCCACCAGTAACTTCTTTTCCTTCTAATCTTTCATCAGCAGCTTTATTAAATCCATCAGTCATCTTTTGATAACAATCATCATATGTCTTAATAAATGCTTGTAATTCAGAACCATCTGTAGCAAACATATAAGCAGGAACATTGAAATATCTTCCTTCTAATGCAGGACTTGATCCAAGGTCACCTACTAAGTAAGTAAACATTTGACCATAATCATCAACTATATTAGCAGTCATTATAGCATTTCCTTCTTTATCAAGTGGTAATTCACCAGCCATAACTCTCATTGTGTTTGCGATGTTTTCTTCTGTTACAATAGCTTTTTCATTATCTGTTAATTTGTCAATGAATTTAGCATAGAAGTTATCATAAATGTATTTAGCTCTTGCTTCAACTTGTTCCTTATTAGTAGCATCTAAATAAGTACCATATTCACCAAGAACTTTTTGTGCTTCAGTTTCTTGTTTTGATTCTTGTTCTTGTTTTGATTCTTGTTCTTGTTTTTTATCAGTTTCTTGTTCAGGTACTTGAGTTGTTTCAGTTGAGTTTGTTGGAACAACATTTCTATTTTTGTTCTCAGCAGCACAACTATGTAGATAACAACCTAACATTGTAAGTGCAATACCTGTTACAACTCCTCCTACAAAGAAACGTCCACGTTTACAATTATGTACGCTTGTAACTTCTACAACTTCTTCCTTATCTTCTTCTTTCTTGTTTTCAGCTTCTTGTTCTTTGATAGCTTTAATAGCTTCTTCTTTCTCAGCTAAATACTTTTCAGCATTAGCAAGTTTAACATAAGCTTCTTTTACAAGATTGTCATAAGCCATTTTCTTAGTTTCATAATTACTCTTATTAACTGTTCTGTGTATTAATTGTTCATCCTCCATAAGTTTAATTAATTGATTTAAGTAATCTTGACCAACTAAGTCTAATTCCTCTCCATTTACGTCCATTCCTCTTGCTACAAATTCATCATATTTGTCATGAAGTAATTTATCAAGAGTGACGCAATCTTTTTTAAGTTCTTTAACTAATTCCATTTCCATTTTTTTATCCCCCTTTGAAAATTTGATTAGATTATACCACAAAGTCCTCATTTTGTCAAACTTTTTCTAGGTTTTACCTAAAATTTTTGACTAACGTCAACTATTATAACACAAAAAAAGCATTAGTCAATCCCTATTTTTCTCTAATGCTTTGAAATAATTTTTCAACCCTAAACTCAAATATTGTAATAACCAGAAGCAAGAAATAAATAATTGGTTTTAAAATACTTTTTATAAAGAAAATACTTTCAATATATCTCTTAGAATCATCTACAAATCCAATATTATTAAGATATATACTTTGAAGAATAAACGAATTGAATATTCCAAGCAGTATTATAATGATAAGTTTACTAATACGAGCTTTACTAAAATACTTTTTATAATTGTATGAGGTTGGTAAAAGTAGAAATATAATTAACAAATTCGAGATTAAGTAGATCATACCAAAAACATTACTATCAACAAACAAATATTTAACAAGTTCAATAAATGATAGTAATATAAACATGAATGTACAAAGTGTTAATGTTAACTTTTTATACTTAAACATAACATCCTCCTCAATTTAATTATAACATATTGTATTGTTTTTATAACCTAAAATGTGATAGAATTAATCTATCAGTGGAGTTTTATATGAGAGAAGAAAAGGTTTTTGCAAAATTTATTAAACACGGTGATTTTAGTGAAGAAAACATAGAAGAACTAAAAGACACTCTACTTTTAAAAGACTCTCAATTAATCCGAAAAACTTTTAAACTATTAAATGATGAAATAGCATTCCTAGATAAAGAACTTTATTATAAAGGTATGATAGAAAATTGTATTGAGTTTTTATCATGCATTTGTAATGAGAAGAATTTTAAAGAAGAAGACGTAATTATAAACAGAAAAAGAATAAAAAAATCAAGAGAAGCAATTCTAGCTTATGCTCATAAATATAATGATGATGAATTACTTCAAGCAGCTAATAAACTAGACGAAATAATATTAGATAAAGGAATTAACTTAAAAGACTTAGTTAGATTACTAAAAAAACTAATAGACAAAAAAGAAGACTTTAATATAATTAAAAGATTATTAAATACCAACAAAGGTGTTTTAATAATGGACAAAAATGAACTATTTGATTACACATTTGATAAAGCAATTAATTCAATTAAAATAAGTACTCCAGACATTTATTATTACATAGCCTTATTAAAAATATTCTATAGTTCTAAAATAGATTTAAAACATTATCTAGAAAGACTAAATAATGAAACAGATGAATCAAATGACTTTGCAAACGAAATATACTATATACTTCATGGTCATAAAAGACAATTATCAAGAGAACAAATAATAAGTAAATATGGGGTATATACAGAGTTAGATACAATTAATATAATTAATCCTGAAAAAACAATTCAAGATGATGACTTAATACTATCAATTGATGCAACTGGAACAACTGTAAGAGATGATGCACTTAGTATTAAAAAATCAGGAGATAAATATATAGTAGGCATTCACATTGCAGCACCAGGTTTAATTATTAATCCTGGAACATATATAGATATGCAAGCAAGAAATAATTTTGAATGTATATTCTTACCAGATGGTGGAACTAAAATACTAAATGGAAATATAGAAAACGCACTGTCTTTAAATAAAAATACTTATAGACATGTAATATCCATGTATGTAGTACTTGATAGTGATGGATTTGTAGTAGACTACAAAATAATTGAAAATGATATTAAGATTAATGAAAACTTTGATTTTAGTGAAGCAGATATTCTATTAAATCAAACTGGATATATACAAAATAAATTACATCTATTAAGTGAAGTAGCAGATCTTCTTGAAATGCGAAACTCTAAAAAATACATTTACTGGGAAAAGAAAGAAAACTCTAGTTTAGATAACGAACCAAGACCACATAAATCTGATAAAATAGTAAGCGAACTCATGGTTTTATATAATTCTTTAATTGCCACTACTGCTTGTAATTCATATATACCATATGTTTATAGAACACAAAGTAATACATATTTAAATAATTTAGTTAAAAAACTTGGAATTGAAGTAGATGATGAAGCAAAAAAAGTAATAGATAATATATATTTAAAAAGTAGATATTCAGAAGTACCAATATTCCATAGTGGACTAAACTTGCCAATATACTCTCATTCATCTTCTGCTTTAAGAAGATACCCAGATCTTTATAACCAACAATTATTAAATGCATTTTACTTTAAGAATATAAATATGGACTTTAATCCAGATGAACACAAAAGATTAATTGAATACTTTAATCAACGAAGTATAGAACTTTCACTAATGGGTTCAGAATACATAAGAGCATTAAAACCAAAAAAGGATTAGAATTAAATTTCTAATCTTTTCTTTTATAACAAATCTATGATAAAATTAGTGATAGAGGTTATTAAATATGAAAAGAATTGATAAAAATAATTATTATTTAGATATGGCAGAAGCTGCTTTAGAAAGATCAACTTGCCTTAGAAGAAAATATGGCGCAGTTATAGTTAAGAATGATGAGATTATTTCTACTGGTTATAATGGCGCTCCAAGAGGAAGAAAAAACTGTACTGATGTAGGAACTTGTATTAGAGAAGAATTAAATATTCCTCGTGGTGAAAGATATGAATTATGTAGAAGTGTTCATGCAGAACAAAATGCTATTATTGCAGCTCCAAGAAAAGATATGATAGGTGCAACTCTATATATAACAGGAGTAGATGCTAAAACTGGAGAGTATGTAGAAAATGGTATGCCATGTTCATTATGCAAAAGATTTATTATAAATAGTGGAATTACAAAAATAGTACATAGAGATACTAAAGATAAATATAGAGAAATAGATGTACAAGAACTAATTGATAATGATGAAAGTTTAAATGGAACAAAAGGATACTAGGAGATAAAATGATAGTTGATGTTATTATAAGTGTTTTCAATAAAGAGAAAAACATACAAAATTACTATAATAAAATTGATGATGAACTTAAGAACATAAAACATAGATTTATATTTGTAGACAACGCATCTACTGATAAAACTCTAGAAGTATTAAAATCAATACAAAGCAAAGATGAATCAAATGTTAAAATAATAAGCCTATCAAAAAAACATGATAAAGATACAAGTATATATGCGGGTATAGTTAATTCAAAACATGATTTAGTATGTATTTATGATTTAGACTTACAAGCAAATGTTACTTATATATCTAAAATGTATGAAACAATTACAAGTAATAAAGATATAGACCAAGTATGTATGATTTCTAACTATGAAGAAAAAAGTTTTATAAAGAAAAATAAAATCAAACTATTAAATTATATATATAGTTTAGATATAAACAATAATAAAACATACTACAGAATGATTAGAAGAAATGTTGTTAATGCATTAATTGAATTAACAAAAAACTATAAATTTAGTCTTTATTCATTTGAATTGTTAGGTTTTAATACAGACTATATTAAATTTGATAACAATAATATTAATAACAATGATTTAAATAAATATATTACATATTCAGATAAACCATTTATAATATTTAAAACAGTTAATTTAATATTAACAGGAATACTTCTAATATTATTTGTACTAACAATATTTAAAGTACTAAAAATAAATACAATTATTCTTATGTTTATAATTATAATATTTAATATAATCAACATTTATTTATTAAATATTACTTCAAAATTTTTACACAAAGAAAAAACCTACTTCACAATTCGTGAAAAGATAGGTTTTGATGAAAAAGTTCTATAGTTATATAGATCTTTTTTTATAAGTTAACATGACTTTGTGCATTTAATGATAAATCACTAAACTGTTTATTCTTATAAAGAACATAAGCAGCAGCACCAATCATCGCAGCATTATCAGTACAATATTTCTTTTCAGGCATATACATTGCGACATCCATTCCTGCACACATCTTTTTAAGTTCTTCTCTAATATAAGAATTAGCTGCAACACCACCACTTAATAATAGGGTTTTAATATTATAATGCTCTAATGCTTTTTTAGTTTTATCTACTAAGTGTGAAGTAACACATTTTTGAAAAGAACAAGCAAGATCAAACTTATTAATAGTTTCTCCTCTTTGAGAAGCATTATGAGATAAATTATTAATATGACTCTTAATACCACTAAAACTAAAATTATAAGAATCATCATTTAATATTTGAGGCATATTATATGTTGGTTTTCCTTCAAGAGCATACTTTTCTACATTTGGTCCTCCTGGATATGGTAAATCAAGTATTCTTGCAACCTTATCAAATGCTTCTCCAATCGCATCATCTAATGTTTGGCCTAAATATTCAAAAGTATTTTCATCCTTCATTAATATTAAATCAGTATGTCCTCCTGAAACAATTAATGTAATTACTGGAAATATGAAATAATTACCAATCATATTAGCATAAATATGACCCATCATATGATTAACACCAATAAATGGTTTTTTATAAATATATGATAGAGCCTTAGTTGCTTCAACTCCTACTAGTAAACTTCCAAGAAGTCCTGGAGCATAAGTTGCTGCAAAAGCATCTATATCTTCTAATTTCATATTAGCTCTATTTAAACATTCATCTATAACCATAGTAATATTTTCAAGATGTA
>JAEEGL014826003.1_pt1 | contig 24403 bp, 20 predicted proteins | sample 9134231 | NCBI WGS metagenome assembly JAEEGL01 (sample SAMN16246548, study PRJNA631951) | gut metagenome | biome: gut microbiome; feature: rumen; material: fiber-attached | host: Bos | place: Iran: Karaj | collected 2018-10
CCCGTCGGCGGTCTTTGCCCAGTAATACCCCTTGCTATCATCATCCCCAACGCCCATGTCCTTTTCTGTGCCGTATCTGAATGATAGTCCGCCGACCTGATCTGTTAACTGGGCTATCTTCCTGGCATTTGATTCAATGTCGTCAGTGTCAAGGATTACTGGTGTACCATCAGGGTTTTCTGTAATGAATTCACCCTGAGACTCAACAAGTCTCTCCGTGGCAGATACTGTTGTTGATGATAAGAGCAGGGCGCATGCCACTACTGATATTCCTTTTTTTATAAGATGGTTTTTATTCATAAAAATGCCTTCTTAATACTAATGGTATAATAAATAGTTTGTTGGATTAACTATAATATACATTTAGTGTATTTAATTTTCAAGCGCTATCACTTTATGAATGCCATGACCTTTTTACGGTCTTTGACTTCTGCTCTTGTAATGTATGAGGCTGTGCTTACCGGATATTCCGTTGCTCCAAAGTCAGGTCCAAGTCCCGCCTGAAAATAGCCATAAGATATACCATTTTCTCTGGCAAGGACTGCCTCTTTGCTCATGAGTTGCATGTTATCCCTATTGTTCATAGACTTTACTTTTTCAAGTTCATTCTTATAATTTCTACTCATGTTTTCCTTTAAATTGACCTCACCATATTTATATGGAAAAGAGCTTTATCCGGGTAGGATAAAAGCTGAAAACCGTTAGCCAATGCGATTTTCTGCGTTCGTGTGGGTATAGGGCACGGATAGTTTTGAGGCATACCGTATCGGCCAAAGCCTTTAGCTTACTGCCATAAGACTTTCTATGATGGTTTCAAGAAGGTCTCCGTACATAGCAGGAATATGACCCCTTTCTATCTCAGAATAGATGAACTCCATCCCTGTCTCGACATCTTTTCTGTCCTTATAAGATCTTTTCTCCGTGATAGCACTAAAGATGTCTGCGGTTGACACAAGGAGTGCTCCTGCTGAAGGATATTTCCTGTTTGCGGGATATCCTGAACCATCCATTTTCTTATGATGGTTTTCGATCATCTCACAGATAGCCTCAGGAATAAGATATATTCTTGCCATGTCAGCTCCAAGTACGGGATGTTCCTGTATTACTCTGAACTCTTCATCAGTTAACCCTGTTTTTTTATGAAGTATTGAGTGCGGAACGAACATTTTCCCAATATCGTGAAGAAGTGCTGCTATGACAATATATTTCTTGTTAAGCCGTTTGGTGTCAGAATAGCCCCCTTCAATGGCACTATCACACATATGCATTGCTATATAGGCTACTCTTATTGAGTGTTCATAGGTTTCTTCGTCATAAAAATAAAGCATTTCAAGAAGCTGCTTTATCTTTGGGTTTGTCATAAGCCTGTTCATAAAAAGCTCATCTTTTCTTGTGTTTCTAAGCATTACAATCCAATTCCTTTTACTAAAACTAATATTTACGTTCCGTCGCCGGGAGCAGAATGTGATTCGCCACATCGCACGCACACTTCATCTATAAAGTGGTGCCCAAGTGCGGCAAGTTCAACGGTAGTTCTTGACAGTTCCTCGTTGCAATTATCGCAATAGACAACTGAATCAAATGACCCCGGTGTTGTACATGTTGCTGCCGTGTAGTTCTCCTGTACTGCTTCACGCTCTGAGTGCCCTGTTGCAGTAATGGTCTCTTCTTCGTGCGCTCCACATCTTTGACATGACCTCTCTCTGTAGCCGTCCGTTTCACAGCCTGCGGGATATACATTCCAGTTTGTCCAGTTATGTCCAAGGGCTTTAGTTTCTTCCCCTTCAACTTCTTTGCAGATCTCACAGATATGATGTCTGTATCCTGTTTCTTCACAAGTTGGCGCCGTATCGACTACCCATTCCTTCCATGTGTGGTCGATCTTTATAAGTTTGACTTTCTCATTAGTGCCACAAACCGTGCATGTATGAGTACCAGAGCCTTCAGAGTAACATGTAGGTGCAACAGTAACATTTACATCGCCCCACGTATGTGCAACCTTGGCTATTGAAGCTGTCTGCTTTTCCTTACATACAGAACATATTCTTGTCTTTACGCCTTCTTTTGCACAAGTAGCTGCGGTCGTAACCTCATATTCGCCCCATGTATGCGCAATCTTGTCAATTTCTCTTGTCTCTTCTTTGTTACATACAGAACACGTTCTCTTTTCCTTACCTTTTGCTGCGCAAGTAGGCTCCTTTGAAGTAACCCACCTGCCCCAGGTATGTCCAAGCTTTGCAATCTCTTCCGTATAAGAGGCTCCGCAGGAACACCTGAAGGTATACTGCCCCGTTTCGGTACATGTAGCTTTCCTGGTTATTTCCTTTGCATAGCTGTGAGTATGCGAGGCTGTCTTATCTGCTGATGAACCTGGGCTTGTATTTACAGGAGTTGACTGCTTTGGCGTAGATGGTGTTGTCTGCGCCGAAGACGCGGCTGATGAACTGCTTCTATTTTCAGATGATGTATACGAACTCTTTGAGGCGGTATCTACAGTAGTACCGCTTCCCTGTTTCTGCGAGCTTGGCATATAATCAGGAATTTCTGTTCCTGATGACGATGTATTTCTTGTTGTAGGAACGTAAGCAGGAGCTGTATACTCGGGCTTGACAAGTTCTACAATCTCAACATTTCCTGCGCCTGCCCTTTTTGTCGTTTTCGTTACAGTTTCTGTCTGTACCTCTGTCTGAAGCACATATTCTGATGGGTCAAATGTGCTTTCCCCTGATGCCACATCGGTCTGCTTGCTTTGAGGGATACTTTTTGCCAGCGCAAAAGCTACTCCCATGACAACAAGGATGCCTGCCGCCATCCCGATAATAAGCTTTGTAGTACCAGACAGAGTGGTGAAAAACAGCGGAAGTTTGATCTTTTTAAGGATTTTCTTCATAACGCACTCTCCTTATAATGTACAATTGTTTCTATACACTTAATATACTATTAGCGTACTTTTAAATCAAGAAATTAATTCTAGGGCGGTCTGGAGTCCAAATTTATGTATACTTTTTGACACAGTAGTTTATATATAAACAGAAAGCTGCCGGCCGCCGAAACAGCTTTCTGTTCATATCTATCTGCATTTATCATATTTCCCAATAATTTTCCTGCTTTTATGGCCTGCAATCAGGGCATGGCCAAGCCCCTCTCTTGGCGCATTCCTTCTTCGATGTGTATTTACCGATTATCTGAAGAGAATTAACTCTGGTACATTCCTTCTGATGATAGGTATATGAACCATCAGTTTCTCTCATGATCACATACTCTATTCCTTCCTCAAGCTCATATCCCGAGAACGAATAGATATTAAGCTCTTCAAAATTAGAATAATCTGATACCTGAGGCCCCTGTAAAAACCCAAGGACAGAGGGCTTATCCATAAGATTTGCCCAATTGGCGCGGTCAACCGTTGGAAGCGTAAAGTCATAGTGAAGCGCTCTCTCAGAATCTCCGCTTTTGCCATTTGCCACATAATTATACTGGTCTATATATATGTCCATTACCTCTGTGGTATTGTTCATTACAAGTTCAAGGCGGGCATCCTGGTATCTTTGTCTTGATGAGAGCATTTCAAGACCAAGTGGTGAGCCGAAATACTTATACGTCTGTTCGTATGTACCGGTATATGATTTTCCGGTTGTCCTGTCTGTTACGGTGACGTTGCATTCAGGTCCAAGGTAATACTGGATGATGAATCTTGCATCTGCATCCTCTGATACATCCGTCCAGGTATTTATGTTGGTTATTACAAAGTGACCTTCCCTCCCCGCTTCTGCCGAGTTATAGCCTATGTAATAACCATCATAATCCATAAGACACAGCATCGGTATGCGGTATTGCATCTCGGACTGTCCTATAGAATCATATTGGAGGTTTAATGCCTGATAGAGAGTCGTAAAGAAGGAATTTGCAGCATCATTTCTTGCCCTCTGCGTACCAAAAAGACGCATTACAACATCATTGTTTCCCTCAGTTGCATTACGTTTGGCAGCTTCTAGGGCTGCATTAGTAGCACTTCTTAAGTCCGCAACATATCTTGTTGTCTGCGTCTTATATTGAGTTTTTATATCTACCCTGTAACCAAAGAAGAATATCATTACAGAGAGCATTCCAAGAAAGAATATGGTTAAGATGTTTCGTAGATTCATCAGTTTACCTTCTCATTGACTCTTGATACAAATGCTGAGTACTTGGCGATTATCTTGTTATCCTCGCCTGAAAGACTAAGAAGTGTCAGCATTTTTGAACCCAGCGTAGGAGTCTTGTTTATAGCTGTGCAGTAAAATGAATCACCATAGCTCATGAAATAAGGTCTGTTTTCTGAACCGGAATTATAGATGGTATAAAGGATCTCCTCTGTTCCTGTGGCATAGTAATATGACACAAAACCGTCCTCGTAACTACTTGTAACTGCCATACCTGAAGAGTTTACCGTTGGCTCATACACAAGATGTTCATGGGTAAACTCCACATCATAAGCTACTCCTGTTGCATCCAGCTTTGATATGAACTCCATATAGCTTGCCTGGTCGATCTGTCCTGTAGCTGCCGATTTCGTGACAAACTCTTCCACTACTTCCTGCGCATTTGACTGTATTATCTGGTCAGACTTTACTCCGACAAGAAGTATCGGCACAAATATCGCAAGAATAAGACCTATCATCCATTCAAGTATTTTTCCTATAGCTCCATACATAAGTTATTCCTCTTAGTTCATGGTATATTCGACAGTGGCAAGGTTTCCTTTGGAATCATAAGCGTATGTCTTTGTATACTTTCTTGAAACGTTTATGCGTGCGAGCACGGGAGTAGCATCTCCTTTATTCCTCATATCTTTTCTCTCATCCTCTGTTAGAGTGTTTGAAAGACCTGCCGCATTATTGATGATGACTGTAACATCATCTGCGGTATTAAGAACATCGCTTACTATGCTTGAGCCATCAATCAGGATATCCCTTTCTTCGTATCCATACGTTCCAAGGTCTGATGCATCCTGATAAACATGGGTCTTTATGTTTGTTTCATCTGTCATGGTGTCTGCAATGGCGTTGCCTTCCATGAAAAGAGACCTCATAAAGAGTACTATTATGACAAAAGCCACTGCTGTAAGTGGCCAGTAAATCATTTCACTTATATGCATGATAAAAACCTCATTACCCCGGGGAACACCCCCGGGGCCATAATAAGAACAATGTCAAGGTGTTGCTGAAGAGATAAGTGTAAACTTGATACCCATAATGGTGTTGGTCTTGTCATCCCTTACAACCACGCCTGAAAAGTTTGCTGAAGGGTTGATGTATGTTGACATGTCGGACTTGTCGTTGTAGATTTTCATGTTGGTCGATGCGTTTGTGGAATCTATCTTTGTCTTTAAGTCTGACTGGTAGCAGTAATTTGTCTCACCTGAGCCGTTATTTACTACTACATTGATCTGTGTGTCCTGTGACTCGAAGTTTCTGATAGCATTGATAACCTGGCTGCCCTTTACCTGTACACCGTCATAGATGGTGAACTGCGACTCTAAAAGTGCATTGTTCATCTGTGCTACCTGCGCAAGTGCAGCGTCACCTGCCTCTTTCTCTTCTCTTACTGAGTTGTAGATCCAAAGTGCAAGGATGGCTGCAACTACTACGCCTACTACAATGATGATTGCTGTTGATACTGTGTCTTTGTTGTCTTTCATGTGAGTTTCCTCCTGTTAATAAATTTAGACTCTTTTTAATTTAATCTATCCTGCAAATGATTGATTGAGCTGACGGAGCATGTCCGTACTCATTGCCATCATGGGATATACAAGATAACCGCCTATTTCTATTGCGAGCGGTATCAGGGCGATAAGCTTTGCCCTGTCTGCCTTTTTTTCGGCACGCATCTGGTTGTCTATCTTTCTCTCTTCGTTAGAGTTAGCTTTTTCTGAAGCTATGTCTTCAAAGGCTGCTACAACGCCTTGAGAGTTTACATTAAGCATGTTGTTCACAAATCTTCTGAATGGTTCAAAGGGCTCAAGCCTAAGCTCTTTAAGTGCTCCTTCTTCATCAAGCGGAAGTTCCATGATGCACTTTGAAATAGGCTCCTTGAAGCAGTAAGCAAATCTCTCCATCCACTCAAGGATTGTGCCAACGGACATGTTATCTACATTCATCAGAATGATAACTATTGTCTGGAACTGGTTTACTTCATCTTCCATTCCTTTTCTCATCTCAGATGCCCTGTATAAAAGGAATCCGTATGGAAGCATATATCCTGCGATACCGGCCGCAAATACAATGAAGAGATAAAACCATTTATAGTAATTAACTGACAGCTCATGAGTCCTTGTTAAAAGCTCTGCTGCTATCATCTGCGCCTGGTCCCGTCTTACAATCCCCTGTTCTTCCTGTACCTTATCGGTAAGCTCATCTATGTCAAGGTTCTCAATACCAGCTTCTTTTCTCTCTGCAAGGTAGCTCTTTGTTACATATTCCATGGCCTCTACATCTGCATCAGTAAACTGATAGGATGTATTAAAGGCGTTGGAGAAATCACTCATAAGCCTTTTTGTCTGTTCCATCTGGGCTCCGATTATAAGAATCTGTGCCGCTGCCATAAGGAGTGCTGCCCAAAGGATTCTTTTTAAAAGAAACTGCTTATAACCGATCCTTTCTCCGTTTAATTTCAGCTTCTCGGTAGTCCTTTCTGCCTTTGAGAAATTCTTATTGGCAAAGTTTGTAAGGAAAACCGATATAAAGCCCCAGTTGGATATCTTTGTAAGAAGCGGCTGTTCTTCGGGTTCTTTTCTCATAATGTCCTTAGAACCCATGATGAGGTTGTAGCATATAAGGGATGCTGCAAATACAACGACCATCATTATCGTTCCAAAAGAGCCGGTATAGTAGTCTGAAAGCTCTGTGATACCTCTTGTTCCAAACAGCTGAATGGGCTTTAAGAAAAAAATCGGTGCTATCGCCACCCATACAAGGTTGGCAAAGAGATACATGTTACGCTTGATCCTCTGAAGCTCGATATCAACCTCGTTCTTAAGTTCGTTCATGGAGTGTATGAAGTTCGATGTTGTCGTGCCTTCTACTCCTGCTATCTCTTTATCACCGTACTGCCATGTGGTCGTTGCTATGGCAAGGAATGTGGTGAAGTATGAATTTGGCGAGATATCGTTGTACTTGGCAGCTTCAAGCTCCATGTCATCACTGTTTAAGATGTCATAAAACTTCTGTGCATGTAGGCTCATCTCATAAGGGGATTCGTCTATCGTCATGTATATAGCTGTATCAAGCTGGCGGTTTGCTGAGTAGTAATTACTTTTTACATCTGACAGGAACACCTTAAACTGCTGCAACAGTTTTACATAGAGATTTTCATATCTTGTGTTGATGATATGTGAGTAAGTAACATATGTTGCCACCAGGCCCATGCCGATGTAGAATACCGAACCACCGCTTGAAACAAGTACAAATATTGCGGCGGCAAGTGCTATTCCAAGACCCAAGGTCATGTCTTTTGTGACCTTATTATTTACAACCGTCACATCCGCCGGATATAAAAGTGATGTCCTCGAATACTGCTTTTTAAATATTCTTCTTAGCGCCGGTATCTTCTGGTAAAGAAGATAAAAAGTATAAAGGTAGTTCCTTCTGTTCCTTGTCTTTACGATGACTCTTTCAAACTTCATCCTTCTGTTTCTTGCATAGTTAAATACAAGGAGCGCAGTAACGAGCAAAAGACCGCCTATGGTTATTAGTAAGAGCTGTTGGTTCATACAAGCTTTCCCTTTCCTGCAACCTTAAGGATTGCGTTCATGTCCTGTACGAAGAGTTTTTCCTCGTCAGCAGGGATATTTGCAAGAATTCTCTTAATGAATTCATCCGAGAACATTGATACAAATTCGTATGTCTTTGTCTTTCTGTCAAATTCACAGAGGTTGTGGTAGGTAAATGTTGACCTGTCAGTCACTCTCTTGTAGTACTCCTGTTCATTTACAAGAGCTGCCTTTTCAGGTGCTACAGGAGCATTTTCAAACTTTGCATGTGTGATATCCGGAAATGGATAAAGCTCCTGCTTGATGGCGCTTATCTCTGTGATACGTTCACAGAATCTGTCTCCCCTGTCTCTGGTCATGTGTATGTCTACGTCAATCGCATCTGCAACCATGACTTCTACTGATTTTTCGTTGCTATATCCATCCACGCTCATCATATTCATTGCAAAAGCCGTGATAAGATCGGGTACTGTTTTTGCATGGTGTGTCCCAGCACCTGCCCTACTTGCTACCTTACATGTCTGTACATACCATGAGGCTGCGGGGGCTGTTGCAATCTCTCCAATGATGTTTACCGTTCCTGATGTTTTTTTCTGGAAGTCAAGTCCGTCTTGCACTGATACAGAGCCTGTTTCCGCAAATGCAAGGATGTTGCGGTTGGGGTACGCAAATCTAAGGTTGAGTTCCGGTTGAAGCTCTGATACCCTAAGGGCTGCTGATGGCGGGTAAAACCTTGCGATTGACTTCATATATGTCGTCTTTCCGCTGCCCTGGTCTCCTGTTACAAGGAAAGAGAGATATCCGTATACCGTCCACTTTGAAAAGAGTATGGGGATTATATTGTTGTTTGAATTTGTATAGTACTGCTCGGGTGAAATAAGTGGTGCAGGGCCTTTAAAAACCCCTGAGTTGTGTTTGTTTTCTGCCATCTTATTTTCCGTGGCAATTCTTTCATGTCTTTCATCCATTTAGTTTTATCCCTCCTTTTTCCTTGTGGTAAGGAGCTGTTCCGGCAAGATGGAAGGTGTTGAATCAAATTTACGGCAGAGGAACGCGAATGAATCTGAAAAATCAGGACACATTACCGCTACACGGCTTCCATCCTTCATTGTTGAGATGATCTTGGGGTCCTTCTGCGTAAGGATAGTAGGTGCATTGTATCTATAGATATTCCTTGTTACCCTCTGGAGCTCTTTCTGAGTTTCAAACGTAGTACACGATAGGTGTATGTTTAAGCCATGGAATACTATCCATACAGCTTCAAAGGAATATCTTGGCTCATCAAGTGACTTCTCATAGTCCGATACGTCCTCGGGGTAATCATCATCAGACTGGCTGTGAAGAGTGATGTCATATCTTCCAGATGGAATTCCTGATGTGCCGCCCTGATATTCATCTATCTCTATCTCATGCAAAAGATCCACAGGGCCAAGACCGAATCGCTTTTCATATACGAGCTGTGTAAGGAAATCAATCTTTTCTGCGTAGTCAATACCGCCGCGTTCCTCAATATATTCCTTATACACCCTTGTGATATCTTCTTTTGTAACATCGTATACATCGCCGTATCTTGTCTTTTTGGGCTTATCAAGGCCGAATCTTGTGAAGTTTTTGGAAAACCCCCTCTCGCCCTCTTCCATCCAGAGCATTGTAAGGATCTCGAATTTATAACGTGGCTTAAGCTTATCCGGGTCGTTAAAGGGGATGATTGTGTCAATATTATAAGGTGATACCTTTCCAATCCTCTCATCCGTGATAACGTCCTGTGTATACTGCTTAACGAAAGCCCTTGCCGCAGAATCGCCATCTGCACATTTGTGAATGGAACTCTTAAGTTCTTCCTTATTGGCCATCTTTTTCTTATACTGCTCAGAATTAAGGTTCATGTCATTTACTGAGCGCTTGATGGTAGCTGCAAAAGTTTCATTTACTTTCTGCATCAGGGATTCAACCGTTATAAGCTCTTTTTCCTCAATATCATCACTATCCTCTGCGGTCTTCTTTACAAAATAGATAAGGCCTCCGAGAGCCACAACGAGTATGAGGATTATCATTAATGTGTTATTAAGCATTTTTACCCTCTTTTAGTTCCGCATTCCTGACAAAACTTTCCAGTGTTTACTGTTTTACAGTTTGGACATGTCCAGTCCAGTGTCTTTTTGGTTCCGCATTCCTGGCAGAACTTTCCGGTATTTTCTGTGCTACATTCAGGACATACCCATGAATCAGCCGTGCGTATTGTCCTTATGGTCTTTATCTTCACAGGTTCTTCCTTTAGTACTTCTGCATCAATTTTTTCGTATGCCTGATATACAGGGGCTTCTTCCGTGTATACAGGAGTTTTTTTCGTGAGAGGTTCTTCCTGTATATCATCTATTTCCTCACCTCTTAGGTATGCAGCTTCTTCCTCTTTAAAGCGAGTTTCTTCATCCATCATCTTTGCATTTTCTTCAAATGCATCTTCATCAGGAACAAGAAAATCATATTCTGCCGCATCAGCTCTTTTTTTCTTTCTTCCAAAGAGGCCACGTCTTTCTTTTTTCTTCTTTGCGGGTGGTTCTTCTACCGGCGGCTCTTCAATATGAGGCTCTTCCTCATAAGCTTCCGTTTCCTCAAATGCTGGTTCTGGTTCGCTGTCAGGTTGCATAGCGTCCATTTCTCCAGGACCTGTCTCTTCCTCTGTCAAAATGTCTTCATCAACCTTTATCTCATCTACAAAAGGATCTCTGTTTTCTTCCCTAATCTGTTCATCAAAGGCGTCCTTCTTTCTAAAGAATGGCCTTCTCTTACTCTTTTTCTTTGGAGCATCGTCGTCGATATGAAGAACCTCTTCCTCAACTGCCTTTTTAAGGAAATGTCCTTTTGTTGTTGTAACGGTCTCAATCTCAAAATTGGAAACTTCTGTGAGTTCTGCGTCTTTCTCGTCATCATCCCTTACGAAGTTTTCATTCTCAAACTTTTCAAGGGCCATCTGGTCAGCTGTTACCTTGTCGTTTATCACTGCCTCTGTAAGGTCCATGATAGCCTCACGGAGCTTTGAGTTGTCGTCCTCCTTCTCAGGGGTATTGTTCTTAAGCATGAACTTAAGGAGCGTCCCGGAAATCACTGCATCGTGATACTCCGAGTTATAAGGAATGGTGTAGAGGTCGTTTGAGTTATAGATCTTCTTAAGGAACTGAAGATTATATCTTGAATGGGAATCAAAGTCTGCAACTGCATAATAGCTCTTCTTGCCGTCTATTGTATTAAGAGCATGAGGGGCAGGAGACTGGCGCACGCATGTAACGTATGCGTCGCATAAAGAAAGCATCTCTGCCATTACCTGATCATTTTTTCCATCGAGGATGATGATTATCATGCCGTACACATCATTTGCATACTTTAAGATATTTTTCATCCCGTTTACGGAAAGCGTCTTTATGAAGTCGTTCTTTTTTGTGATATCCGCAACGTCGAGATAATTTTCATATGAGAGCATGGGCTCTGTTGAGGAGTCAAATGTCTCTTTTACAAGCTTTATGGAACTTGCTCTACGAAGGAGTGCGTCAATACCTTTGTCCTCAATCTGATATGTTCCAAGCTCTGTAATGGTGTTTTCGGCTATCTCCTTGCCCTTTAAGATAGTAAGGGCGGATGTTGATTTATTGTCTGTAAGCTGCATAAGAAGTGTCTTATGATTGTTATTCATGGCTGCTGTCACGGCTATGGAAGCTGCAATTGCAGTCGCCTCATTTTCACTTACATATGAGCCCTGTACCATTAGTACCATTTAGTGTCCTCCCTTTACTCGATCTTACCTGATAAGGCGCGGCTAAAGAGTCTCTTTGCTTCTTTTTTGTCTATTTCCGGCATGAACTCTTCATAGAGAGTCATTAAAAATGCCTTGATGTCTCCAGAAAGCGGTGAGAGCTTCTGATGACCGTTTCTAACGAAATTGATATAGCAGGAATAGTCTTGCATGTCATATGAAAAGATATATGACTCTTTTACAGCTTCGGGAATAAATCCGAGCTCATCAATGATTATCTTTTCAGAGACCTTCCCCGATGGCTTATCACGGTAGATAATCTCATAATCACCCTCGATCTCATCAGATAGCAGCTTTGATATATCCTCTGCCTGATATGGGCTGTATGATGTCTGAACATAATTGATATCTGATTTGTTCATTATCTCTGTGACATCACTGCCCTTTGACCTGCCGTTATAGCAGATAACAATGTCAAACTCGTAAAAAAAATCGTAACTCATCTTTCTATTTGCTACACATGTAATGTTGCCTACCTTTGCATAGGGTTCTCTCTCCGGCTTTGGGATAGACCTGAAAAAATCATGTGAACAGGAATTATCAACTACAAGCACATCTTTTCCTGCTGATGCAAACACTACTGCCGTATAGTAAACAACATCGCATCTCTCCATTCCAAGGAAAGTAATGAGCTTTACGTTTTTATCTTCATAACTAAGCATCCTTTACCCTCCTTTTAGTTTCCCGTGTTTGTCTGTTCAGTCGCTGTGTCTGTGGAAGCTTCTGTGCTTGAAGATGTCTGTTCTGTTGTTGCCTGGGATGCTATTTCTGATAGCGTTTCTTCATCCAATGCCTGCGACTGCTCCTGTTCCTCGTCATTTGAGTAGGTATCAAGGGAACCGTTGTCAGGAGCAAACTCTGTATCAACCGGAATATCCATAAGCTGAACATTGCCCTTTGTAAGAACTGACTGCTTTGCTGTGTCTGTAAGGCCGTGGCCATCATTTACTGCCTTGAGCTGTTCCTCTGTAAGAGATGCCAGTCTTGATTCAAGGCTCATTCTTGCCTGAAGGTTCATTGTGTTCTGAGCAAGTGTAAGTACGTTGGGGTCTTTGGCAAGACGGTCAAGCGTCTCCTGTTTTACAAGATAGTCAGGTGTTCCTGCGTTCTGTACAGTTCCAGCGACGTATCTTGTCACATATATCCTTGTTCCTGTGATGGTATAGGCGTCGATTGTTGCAGATGCAAGTCTTAATATCTCTTCTTCTGACATGTATGTGTAGAACAGTGATGAGTTAAGAACAAGGTTCTTTACCTGTTTCTTTGGAAGTACAAGGTAATCATCACCTGTTGGGAACATGATACGCACGTCAATATAATCGTTAGGCTGCTGGTCTATCATAAGGTCTGCAACCTGGATCTCGTACTCTCTTGTGTCCTGCTGTATTTCAAGTCTTGTTACCATGCTCGTCATTACAGGCTCTTCTGGTGCGATATCGATAAGGGCTGTATCGCCAATGTTCTCTACTGTGATATATGCCCCAGGGTTAAGGCCTGTATAGATTGTCTGAAGCATCACGTTGGCGTTCTCTCCTATGTCCGTAATAACTTCTCCTGCCTTGATGCCAATCATGTTGCCTTCTTCATCAAATCTGTCGTTTCTTACTACATAAACCGTCTGCGTATTGGCTGCAAGCTCTGACTGGAGCTTCTTTGCCTGATCCTTATATTCATCAATCTTGTTTTTCATAAGAAAGATTGCGCAGATTGCAACAACGATGAGAAGTCCTGCCGCTATAAGGAATCTTATGAGCATCTTCACTCTTTTTCTTGTCATGACTTTTTCTGTCTCCTCTTACTAAGTGCCAGTACCTTTTAAGCACTGGCACCTTTGATGGTTAACTGTGTCAGATAGGTTTCTTGTACACTCTTGAGATTCTTCCCCAGAAGAGGAAACCGTCTTTCTCTTTAAGAGTGATAGAAACATCACATCTATCTCCAATATCAGGGTTTTCTTCCCTTCCCGGAAGTGAGCAAAGGACTGAGATCTTGTTGGCGAAGATAACAAATACTCCCTTGTCGGTAATCTGCGTTACCTCTGCGATTCCGTGCTGTCCTTCCTGATACTTGTCAAAGTAAAGCTCGTTAGGGTTGTCTGTCATCTGCTTGATGGAAGCCTTAAGTTTGATGACATTGGTAATCTTCCCATCCTGAGTGATCTGATGAGGATGCACTTCCATGATGTGAATGAATACTTTCTGACCTTTCTGATACTGCTCTGAGATATCAGCTCTTCTAAGCCAGTCAATCTCATCTGCTGTGATGAAGGCTTCAGCTCCAAAACATTCAACCCATACACCGATACGATTGGTCTGAACAATCTGAGCCTCTACATTCATTCCGGGACGAAGAGTAGGTGAATTTCCATGGCGGGATGTGTAATACTCCCTGCACTCACGGCTCATTGCCATAAGGTGATCCCCAAAGACAAGTCCTGTTCTCTCATCTGCGTATCTTACGATGAATGTCACCTCTGAATCGAATCTGTTCTGAATGATCATCTTAAGACGGTAATTTCTTGCCTCTGATGTTCCGTGCTCAAGGTCGTAAATAACCTCGGGCGGCTGCTGCGAAAGATCGCAGAACCTCTCAGCGGGTATATCGACAATGAAGTTCTTTCCAAAGTTGACGCATGCAAGTACCTGACCATTCTCTGTTTCACGGTAGTTTTTGCATACACCGGTCAGTATCTTGCCCGACTTAGCTGAAGCCACGATTTCAAGATATTCTTTTCTTCTTTCAGAATTTGTAATGTTCTGACGAACAAGACCATCTTCCTTGGTATAGACCATTCCGTTGTTATAAAGTCTTCTCTTGGCTTTCTTGCCGGCTGATACGACTCCGCGAGGTTCATTGCCCAAAGATCTTTCCTTTACACTTCTGATTTTCTCATCCTCGCTTACCTGTTCAGGAGCTTCATCCTCTTCTCCTGTGTCTGGTACTACGAATTCCTCTTCGTCATCTACTTCCTGCGCAACTACTGTCGCAGGAGCCTCTGTAAGATTTTCTTCATTAGTTACATTAATTTCCTCTGTTGCCTGATTCTTTTTTGGCATTGTTACTCTCCTTTCATAAGAGATGTTTATTTTTATGACCGTTATTGTAAATAAAAAGCATGTTCATTAACGGCTGCGTACCATATATGCGTTCCCCAATTTACCTGAGTGGTTGCGGGAATGTTATTTGTGATCCTGGGATTTCTGAAATATAGAACTGCCGGGTTGTTAAGTAGTGACACTCTCCCAAGGAATACATCCTTTGCTACTGACAGCATTTCTTCTGATGGAGTTATGGTTTTTATTTCTGACCTTCCAGTGAACTGTCCGTCCTGATAGATGACTTCTTCGTATGTTGATGGAAACAGTTCTGAAAAAACTCTGTTTCTGACCACTTCGCCTACAGCTACCCATCCGTTATAGCCTTGATTAAGTGCTTCATGGGTCATGAGCTGCGCAAGAAGATAGATACTGTTATTATCCTCGGGTGAAAGACCTATGTCTGAAATGTATTTCATTGAAAGACTCTCTTCTTCGGCTAATAGTTCTTCTGTAGAGATTGGCTCTGCTTCTCGGCTTTCGCTAATGGTGTAATAATCATTATCATAATAATCCTCTTCCGAATTATTGTCAATAGAAAAATACACTCTTGGCGTAATCGACTTGTAATATTTAAACGGGAACTTGGAAAGTGTAACCGTTCCTTTCCCTGATGAACAGTGAATATAGTAGCCTGCACCAACATAAATTCCGCAGTGGTTTATGCCTTCACCCTGTCCGTTATATAAAAGGCCAATGTCTCCGGGCTGAAGCTGTTCCTCGGAAATATCATAGAGATTATTCGCCATACTTGATGTTGATATAAGCTTTGATGTGATATCAGGTGCGTACCCCGCCGTCATGTATATCCACTGCACAAACCCGGAACAGTCAAGTCCTCTTTGTTCTCCGTTTTCATCGTAGGTCCACCATGCGTTGTTGTATCCGCCCATTTCAGCTTTGCCTCCCCATTGATAAGGGATCTGACCTATGAACATTTTCGCAAGAAGTATTAATCTTCTCTGGTCTTCTGTCATGTTCCTAACATAGCTGTTTAATTCCTCAACACTCATCTCGGATATAAAATCAAAATTGCGACGAAGCTCGATAAATGTATTCTGTGTAAGCGTTGCCGGGTTAAGTATCGAGTCTATTGCGTCATAATATTCCTTATATCTTTCCTCTATCATGTCAAATGTAAGACCAAAGTATTCTACTATCACGTCAAAGGATGATTTTACAAGTGTCACTTCAAGGTATGGGGTTGTCTTTTCTTCTGGTGAAACTGTTGTTGTTCCAGTTATTTCATAGCATCCTTTTTTTCCTTCAACTTCTGTGTAGACCGGAACTGCCATTTCTTCTTTAATGACTTCATTACCTACCTTGTGAAAGTATCCGTCTTCTCCTGTCTCATATTTGGGGATGAGTGCAGGGATATCTTCTGTGATGGACTGTTCTGATAAGTCCATGCTGATAAACGGGATTCCCGCGAAGCCTGTCTTTATATCTTTACCTTTAAGCTGACAGTGCTTTTTTATTGCTGAGTACAGGGCTATGATCTCGATATAGTTGGTTCCAATAAGAGGATTTTTCTGATTATCAAAGCTCATAAGGGATAATGTCTCATCAGCTTCTTCGCTTCTTATCATCTCTACAAACTGCTCTCTTGCAGTCTCATATTCACCAACAAATACTTTTTCTATTTCCTTGGTAGCATTGTAGAGATTTTTTCGCATCTCTTTCTGTGCATCTGTATAGGCATTTACTATCATTCTGGTATTAAAGAAAAATGATACTGCCATGACAAAAGCAAGACTACCTCCTAAGACTCTTTGCTTTAACAACCTTACGTCCATTTACGTTCTCCTCGCGTGGTCTTCTCTCAGGCCTTTCTTCGCCCGAGCTGGTCTGGGATGAAGATGCTCCTCCAAGAGAGATGGTCTTCATGCCGGTTTTTGAATCTGTATTCTGTGTCTGAGCTGATGAAGAAGTATGTCTGATGTCATCAGAATTTTCTTCACTCTCTCCGTATACTCTTCTGCTCCATTCAGGAGTCCTGTGTTTGGTAAACCTTTTTGTCTTGATATTATCAAGGTGTAAAAGTTTATAATATGGATGAAGCCACCACATAAACATATCAAGTCTTGTTACTCCTGCTCCGTTTATGATGGCAAGAAGTTCTTCATCCTTAAGGCCTCTTTCTCCATTTCCCTGAAGTTCCTGTGGTGTCATAAGGGCACGTTTTCCTCTTCCACCCCTTACACCGTAGCTTTCATGAAGATGGATTGGATCCGCAACATTCTCATTGTATGATTCATTCTCTTCGTAGTAGGTAAAATCACCAAGTCGTTTTGATATGTACTCTGCAAATTCATTATCATTACCTATTCTGAGGACTATCATTGTGGTACAGTCCGAAATGACCGTTCGCCACTCATCATTGGGATAGAGCTGCTTGACCTGCGAAAGGTCCTGAAATACTGTCTTAATATTTATACCTCTTGATCTTACCGAAGATAGTTTTTCTACGAACATTGAGAGTTTGCCAACCTGTTTTGCTTCGTCGATCTCAAAATTGACAGTTACGGGAAGTCTCATCTCCCCTGCTTCTTCCATTGAGTCTGCTGCTGATGTGAGTGCTCTGAACAGCTGTTCAATAAACAGTGTTGATAAGACTTTATTGGTATTATCGTTATCAGGTATGACTATATAATAGATGCATTTTTCAAATCCCGGTGCTGAGAACGAAATCTCTTCGTTTGAAAGTATCTCTCTTACATCCTCGGATGACATAAAGTAAAGCGCTGTCATAAGCCCGCCATATACAGACTCTTTTACGATAGGGGTTGTGCCTGAAAATGTCTGCCATGCTTCATATGCAGGATGACCTTTCTGTGATGCTATATCGCCGTAGGTCGCCTCTATGTTTGTATAGTTCTTCTGTTCTACAAGTATCTCGTATACTTTTCCAAGTGTTCTCTTATTCTCAGGTATCGTCTGGTCCCATTTGACGATAAGAATAAGGGCTGTTAAAAGGTTCTGAGCTCCTGTATACCAGATTGAACCCTTATCTCTTTCATTGTGCGTCTGCTCCATGATAATGTTTACGATCGAAGCTGCAATGCCTTTGGCCTTATTAATTCCCTGACGGGTATTATCGTATTTGATGTTAGCAAGTATATCGCAGGCGTCGGAGTACTGTACCTCATCAGGTTTGGTATTGAATATCTTTACGTTATATCCTGCCTTTTCTCCAACATACGCTGTATCTTTATATACAGCCCCTTTTGTATCGACTACTATGATTGATTGCCCTGACTTTACAGCCTGGAGTACATCATTATTGATGATACACACTGATTTACCCGAACCGGGAGGTCCAAAGATGATCACATTGGAGTTGGTAAACCTTACTGTATCATCTCTTGCACACACTCTTTTCTTGTCATCTACACCAAGAATAGGTTTTGTTATGTTGGATACATCCTTGTCCATATCAAGGTATTTCTGTTTTTCTTTCTCATTCATAAAGTGTGCCGAACCATAAGTGTTATCATTTACCGATATCTTCGTGCCGGTACGTTCATCTACTACATAATCCTTATGTAACATCCTCGACCATCGCATTATCCACATGGCAGCCGAACCGCATATGGCCAGCCAAAGGATAAGCGACATGGGATAAAAGAATGTTTCGATGATGCAATCCCACGGAGTAAAAATTACTTCATCTTCCATGACAAACTGTGTGAAGAGTCCTGTCGCCCACCAGGCTATGAACATTACAAGAATGGTTATGAATACCGTTCTTTTTCTGTGATCCCTAAGATTCTCTTTAAATCCCGCAAGGCCAACTTTCAAGTCTTTTACAAATCCCTGGCTATTTTCCGATGCATCTTTTCCATTAAATAATTTCAGCTTCATGCTTTCGCACCTCTTCCTTATAGTCGGCCAGCTCTATCTCCCCGATGGTCACATAGTCTCCTGCAAGTCTTTTAATGAGCGGCGTCTGGAATGAGAAACAGTAGACCATAAACCTTTCCGGTTCCTCTGTCATACGTGCCCGCTTGATGAAGGATTTTAGGCGGGAGATGTCGCAGGAAGTAAACATCAGAATGTATTTATCATCCTCTACTGCATCACATACTACCTGCGTGCCCATAGGTGGTACATTATAATCCCCAAGCAATATATGCCTCATTTCCTTAAGCCAGTTCTTTTTCTTCATTTCCTCAAGCATTGCAATTCCATTTTTATCTGTTGGCAGTGCGTACATATGCTCGTATGCAAAGTCGATATTTAAAAGAATCTTTGTATTGTATGCCGGGTGAGTTTCAAGTTCGTTAAGGATAACTCTCTCAAACAACTTATAGTCATCTGTAAACATGATGCAGTCGATAGGACTATTTTCTACTATTTTCTGACTTCTTTCTCCGAGCGTTCTTTTGATAAGCTCTTTCATCCGCACTTCCCCAAAGCGATTCCATTCAATGAGTTTGCTCCCAAGGGAATAGGTTGCATATATTCCCCCTTGAGATATCTCCAGCCCAGACAATCTTGATATGGATGTCTGCTTCTTTCCATCTTCTTCTTTTACATCGTCCACATAACAGGTTGCATTTTTTACTTCGTCTGCGTTGTAATAGAAAGCGTCAAGCCCCCTATTTGTAATATCATTCATAACCGGTTTTTCATCGGGGTACGCTCCAACACCAGCGAGATGCATCATAAGGTTGAGTTCAGCTCTTCTGGAAAACCTGTTTAATCTTGTGCCGCCTTCACTAAGGCACTTATACAGCTCTTCCTGCAACTCTTCCCTACGAGCTATGTACGCCTTATTCTTCCAATGCTGAGTCCCTTCTTTCCAACCGTTGTGTAATACAATGATGCTATCCTTTCCTGTTCCTATCCTTGTTATCTCTCCGTCATTTTCCATTTCCTTTACTTTGCGCTGCGTGATCCCTGTCTCTCCGTTATAGAGTTTTAACGATTTATATGGGAGAACTCCATTGGCATAAAGAGTCTTTAATATTTCAACCCTCTTTCCGCTTTTTATGGTTCTAGTCATTTTCTTTTCCATGGTCTTACTTCCTTTTCTCTATTCGCATATTTGTAAACCCTGTCTGAACTCTCCCTATACCCTTACTGAACACTTTTGTGTTTCGTAGTATTTTTTTGTACTGCGTACCCGAAACTGTAAACCTGTATCATATGTCCACGAACTACTCTCTTCGATTACTATGCCTGATCTCTCCTTTTTCTTCATCCCGTCCTCTCCGTTTTTTCTTTTTTATTCTCATTTATTCATCTGGTGCCAGTTTCTATCTGCGAGCTGATGGCTGTCCGAGATGACGCTGCTCTTGGTGTTGCGGCGGCGCGGGAAGAGGCTGGCCTGATTTGGGGTGTTTGTTCCCTAGCACTCCCCAAGGCAGGAGGTTTTTTATGGCAAATCATAGATAAAATCTATCAAATTGGCATTTCTAAGTGGTGTTTTTCTCGATGGTTAATGCTTTTTATTATTACGCCACTAATTATTACTAATTACACCATTAACTATTGTCTGTTTTACACCTTTTATATGGCTGCGTCAGTCTTCGAAAATGTCATATTCTATGTTAACCTGACCATTATTGTCCCTGGAAATGAAGGCTCCCAGGAACGGTGCTTTAATGTTAGTATTGAGTACAATATCCCTTGCAGCTTCTGAAGTGGTAACAAATATAAATTCGCTGTTATCATCGGTTTGTACGTTATGGCTGAAATACTGCTCATTCATCGCCTTAATGAGTGGCGCCCCGTTCTCATCAATATAGATTACTGTGTAAACCTTTCCGTTCGATATGAAGTATATCTGTGCGGGATGAGCCGCCCTAAAATATTCCTTTGTATCAGGGTTCATATCTACTTCGTTTTTAAGGAGTACCCAACCTGCCATCTCATTCTTTTTTAGGAACGGAGTGTTGTCTGATATAGATACATATATCCCGCTTCCTCTTGAAGTCTCTTTGATATATGTTCCCTTAAGAGCATTGAGATAATACTCCTTTGCTCTTGTATCTGCATTGGGAAAGAAGGCGTTTATCTGTTCCGTTGTAATCCCTCCTACCTCTTTGATGAACTGTAATATCATTTTTGACTCGTTACATAGTATCATTCTAATTCTCCTTTCAGTGTATTTTTTATAGTTTGTCCTATCCAAATATGCGTTTGTCCTGTCCATTTTGACATTTGTCCGCGACATTTATATATTTGTCCCCGGCACAAATAAAAGCAGCTAAAAACGGCTTTAAATTTGTCCGAGACATTATTTATTTTGTCTTGGACATTTATGCTTTTGTCCGAGATATCCTCATCTGTCTTTCAAGCTCTTTTGCCTTGAGTTTTTCGTTTATAGTTCTCTTTACATTTAGGTCTGTAGTATAAAGAGCTTCCTCTTCGACCGATGTATCAAGTTGGAACATTATCTTTGAACCGTTACTAATAAAAAGGCCACATCCTCTTGTCTTTGCAAATGTCTCTGTAAGGATAAGCTTATCTCTCTCTGTAAGTTCAAGAACCTCAGAAACAACTCTGAACTGGTTAGGCTTTAGAGAAAGAACTATTACCGACTCTGAGCATGCTATGATTGCCTCTCCGGCAGGATTTTTAAATTCCTGTATATTCTGAGTAGCAAAACAACATGCGCCACCATATCCTCTTATAAGTCTTGCCTCTTTTTGCATCTGTTGTGCGGCTGAAGGACTCTGCATAAGTCTCCATGCCTCATCTGTAACGCTGACTCCAAAGGTGTTCATGTCCGCTCTTATGACTTCATTTACAAAACCCTGACACAGAAACATGACAGATGGTAAAAGATCTTCTCCTATATCCTCAGCTTCAACGTCGAAAGCAATAACTTTCTTTGCAATATCTATATCTGTCTGTCCGTTGAAGTTTGAAAAGGTTCCAATCACGAACGGATCAAGAAGTTCAGTATATTTTGACAGCCTTGGGTCTCCCTTAATCCTTTTTTGCCAATCCTCAAATTGTGGCGAGCGTCTTTTTCTGCCAGACGCTTTATCCCTCCATATGGACTCATCATCTTCTGTAATATTAAAGTCGGCATAAAGCTCTTTTAAAAGTGAGTTCATCCTGTTAATGTCGGCGGATGAAAGTATAAGGTTTGAGTTGCCTTCTGTCTCGGCGAGGAGTTTGAAGAATGAACAAAGATATGTAATCTTCTTTACAAGAAGTGGTGTCTTGTTATCATTCTCACGCTCTTCTTCGTTGTCTTTTGTGACTTCTAAAACAGCACTCTTTTGAGGGTATATTTCCATGGGATTAAAAGTGAACTTTGCACCAGGAGCAATTTTTAAGTATGTGCCGCCCCATGCAACAACCGCATTCTTATATTCATAACCTTTTGTTGGCAATATGAAATATACTTTTACTCCATTGACAAGCCATCTTGCCGCAAGTGCCAGCGTAAGATAAGTTTTGCCTGAGCCGGGCGGCCCGATAATTAGCATGTTGCCGTTTTTGAACAATCCAGTATTAAAGTTGTTAAAGGCAAATATTGTATTATTTTCAAGGTTCGGGCCTATGATAAGGCCTTTGGGATCTGATAATGTATATGTGGTAAAACAATACAAGTCTCTGAGTGTTGATGTGAGCATGTTTCTTGCATTTCTTTGGAATATCCTGTTTTGGAACTGGCAAAGAGGTCTCGTCATGTCATAGAAGTCTTCCGTGTCATAAAAGCTCTCTTCGCACTTAATACCATTACCCGACAAATGCTTTATAAATAATCCTTTTCCCGCCAGAAGCTTTTTGAGGTCTTTCCCATAAAGTGTGAATACTGTCACGCAGTCGAATAAGTCTTCCTTTCGCTTCCTCATGCTCTCAATGATGTAATTGGAGTTTGATAGTTTGTCTGCAAGGGCATTTTTTTGTCCTTCCCGGTTGGTCTGTTTGTATGATACTGACTGCCAGGTTTTCTTTCTCTCAATCGTATTAAGGGTAATATCGTGATCTAGCTTGTGGTAGAAAAAATCTATATCCACATTAAAACCTACCATAACTTTTCTTGCTCTTATTATATTGAGCCAGTCAGGAACCACTGCTCCGGGATAGCCATTATCCTTAATAACAAGATATGTGGTATAAAGACCGTCAATAAGTGCTGTCTCGGAATGATAGTTAAATGCCATCCCTTTTGGTGCAAAATAATCTGCCTTATCAACAAGCTGCTCAGAATACTCTATGCCACGGGATGCGCAATACTTTCTATAGTCACTCTGTATTCTGATAATTCTGTTTACTATAGACTCTGTTTCGCTTGAATTTTTGCAGAACAGCTTATATAGAGTTTCTATTGTATGAAGTGTCGGATTTTCAGCTTCAGCTACAAGGTTTCCATAGCTTTCAAGAATGCTTTTCACGGAATACCTTTGAACCATCATTGCTTGATATATCTCATTGATATCTGTAGAGAATTGACCCTTTGTATCGCCCTCATACCTGAAGATGAAAAAATATCTATAGTTGATAGTATCAGTTGTTCCAAGCTCATGTACTTTTTCAATAAGCTGATCTCTAATGTTCAGCCTTGGCCTATCCATACAATCATCAGGACATACCTCTTTAAGATGATTTATAAAAGACTTTATATTGGTCTTTTCCATTGTCATTTTGAAATGTCCATCGATAGGGCATTCAATAAACATGGACTTAAAATTTTCAATGATAGCAAGTTTATCGTTTTCACTACGCTGATAGTAATTGATAGGAAATATCTCCATTATCATGTGATATTTGTTATCAGTCGTAACTATCATGTTTCCTATGACATCTTTAATGCCGGTTTTTGTCTGTGTGAAGCCGCTGGGGTCTATCTGCGAAAAGAATTTGACTTTCCCTTTCTTTTTAGGCTTTTCTTTTTTCTTTGACGCTTTGACTAATATAGGTTTCTCTTTGATAGTTTTACCTGAAACATTTGGTGCGCCCTCATCCTTTGCAGCAGAAGAAGTCCAGGCGTTACTAGGTTCGGGACCACTTTTTGTCTGTTCTTCCGTTTTTGGCATCGCAGTAATATTTTGCTTTTTCTTGGAAGGCTCAGAATTTGGGATAGACTTTGGTTCTAGCTTTGTCGCTCCCTGTACAGACGGCTGCTGTTTTTTTTCTGGCTGATTTTGTGTTGTAGTTCCTTTAGGCGAGATTATCCGTGATGTTTCTGATGAACTGTTTTGCGAATCTTGCGAGCTGTTTTGTGATAGTGTCTTCAGTTTCATCTTTTGCTGCGAGGTTCCTGTCATCCCAGAAGTCTTTGATTTTTCCGTAGACGGCGTTTGTTTGCTTAAACTTACTGTTTTTAATTTCATCGTTTACACTCCCTAATCGTAATCCTCTTCGTGTTACGAGATGTCTAAGCCATAGCATGATAGCCTGACAGATTGATTTATTTCTGATTCCCATAAGATTGAATACGATAGCTATTCCGCAGAACACCAGCGTAAAGATAAGCTTTGCTTTTAAGATAAATGGGAGTACCCAGATAATAGCTCCAATTATCCCTGCCGTAACTGCTGCTTCGATTATATTTCTAATAAAAAATGGTCCAAGCTTTTTTTGCATCGACCTGTTGTTTGGTACTAAGTCCTGCATTTGATTAGCCATTAAACGCTCCTTTTACTGAATATTACAGTGCGGCGGAGCCGCCAGTCCGGTGTGGCGTGAGCCACCTGTCCGGACCAGCAGAGCCACCTTTTTTGTTACTTTGATAATGCCGGATCCAGACCATATACTTCTCGCATAGAGAAGTCCTTACCTGGA
>JAEEGL013255769.1_pt1 | contig 24402 bp, 23 predicted proteins | sample 9134231 | NCBI WGS metagenome assembly JAEEGL01 (sample SAMN16246548, study PRJNA631951) | gut metagenome | biome: gut microbiome; feature: rumen; material: fiber-attached | host: Bos | place: Iran: Karaj | collected 2018-10
GTTTCAAGAAGTTTTCCATCGATTACGTCTGATGCTATATCAACTTCATCGCCAGGCTCTCCGCTTTCGACGATTTTTTTATAATCTGCGTTCTGTGCGCTCAGAGATTTAAGGATTTCGTCTCTCTGATCTTCCAATGCTTTTTTCATTTTGTCGATAAATGCTTGATCCATAAGGTGCTGTCTCCCATGTTGACAATTTTTTTTATTATTACATAATAATATAGGTAAAATCTTGAAAAGACAACTTTTTCTTTTTGTTTTTTTGTGATACTTTGGAGGAATCGTGGCTAAAGAAGAGGCTATCGAAGTTGAAGGCATTGTAAAAGAGGCTTTGCCTAACACAATGTTCCGCGTTGAGTTAAAAAATGGCGGACACGTAATCATGGCGCATCTTTCTGGAAAGATGCGAAAACATTACATCAGAATCGTACCTGGCGACAGCGTAAAAGTTGCTCTTTCTCCATACGATTTGAACCGCGGACGCATTATTTTCCGTGAGCGCTAATCACTCTTATACTGCTGACAGATTGTTTTAATTTAATGCATGGCGCACTGCCGCCGTGTAAACAAAAAAGACCGGAACTTCTGATTTTTAATGGTTCCGGTCTTTTTATTTGCATGAAACTTTATTTTAAGAGTCCCCGTAGTGACTTTACGAATCCAGATACTCCTGATGCAATAAGGCTTGCTCCTAAAAGCGGCGTAATTGGAAAGAACAGCCACCAGATTCTTGTCGTGATGAATCCGCCGATAAAAATAAACAGGCCGTTTTTTATTAAGTTAAGGAAGTAGTCAAACTTTGTCATTGGAGCTGACCTTTGTGTGTAGAACGTGTAGGTCGACTGTCCTGTCCTGTTTGTGTTCTGGCTGGAGGTGGAGCTTGCGTATCTGAACCATTGCGCAAAAGGATCGAAATCATCCTGAGTTTCCTGCCTCCAGCTGCCCGTATTCCAATACTGTCCTGATGTTGAGCCTCGGTTATATCCTGTGTTATATGCTCCTGAGTATGATGATGAGCCATACGAGTCGTATTGATTTCGCTTTGTGGTGTCGCCGAGAACATCGTAAGCTGAGGATATTTTTTTGAACATTTCCTCTGCGTTTTTATCTCCAGGATTCTTGTCCGGATGATATTTCATGGCAAGCTTTCTGTAAGCAGATTTTATCTCGTCTGCAGTGGCTGTTTTCTGAACTCCAAGAATCTGATATAAGTCTTCCAAATGTGTTCTCCCGATGTTTTTTAAAATCGATTGTTAGCACGTAAAAAGGCGGGCTTCTGGCACTGACTTTCCTGTACTAGTGTTCATATACAAAATAATGATATTTGCCTTGAGTTACAATAACAAAGTATTAAAAAGTTTGTTATGATTTTTTTACCTGATGCGCCTTCATCCTTTACTTTAATATTACCCAGGTTGCTCCAGTTCCTCCCTGATTGTGATCTGGATGACCGGAAGTTCCCAAGTGAGGATGTCTTTCAATAAAAGTTCGTACCATCGGGCCCAAGACAGGATCTGAGCCGTGTGAGTGATTGCCTTTTCCATGTACGATGAGGATTTTTTTCAGACCTCGGTTTATGCAGTCAGTAACAAAGTAAGTGAGCTTGTCCCATGCCTCATCTTTTGTAAGACCGTGCAAGTCTATTCTTGCATCAGGTTTCATTGTGCGAAGATACTCCCTGCTTTCCATCTTGCGCTTCTGCTCGTATATTTCAGATTCCTTGTCTTTGTCCGTAACGCCGTAGCGTCTGAGCCAAAGTTCCATGGGATTTACTGTTTTCTTAGAGTCTTCTTCCATCTGTTTTTCGTATAGATAATCAGAAAGTTTTCCTTCAGCTTTAAGGCGTGCAATCCTTTTGGCTTCTTTTTCTTGAGGAGTAGGTGCATTTGCCATTTTGTGGGAAACTTGAATTTGCTTCGGCTTGTCTTTTGCCTTTTGTTTTTCTTCCCTCTGATTTTTGTCCCACTGATTTAAAATATCGCCAAAATCCATTTTGACACCTCTTATATTTAGAAATTTCTTGGCATGTTGCTTGCTAGTTTATCCTGAAAATCTGTTCTGATTTTACCCATCCAGAAAAGATTTTGCATTCTATGTAGTACCATTCACCGGCTTTCTCCGTGATTTTTACCCGCTGTCCGCCCGTAAGATTGTGGGAAGCGGATTTTTCTTCCGGAATTGTATTTACGTTTCCCCCGGCAAAAATTCCATATGAAGGAGAGACCATCTTGAACAGGAAGAATCTCTTTTCATTTTCATCGGGAAGAAGTCCTATGGAAAGCTCAAAATTCTTTCGTTCTTCACGAATTTTGCCGTTAAAGAATGAATGCCGTTCTTTTGTCCTCAAGTCTGCAAGATGCCTTAAATCTTCTTGTGTCGGAGCGTATTGAGGAAGCGCTGTGTTTTCCTCAATTGGCTTTGAAAATGCAGTCGAAAAATCATCCTGTAAGTCTGTGGAAGTCTGAACCGCATCTTTTTTTGGGGCGGCCTCAATTAAAAATGGAAAATCAGGAACAAAAACCGTCTTTTTTGAGCCGTTGTAGGCTATAGCCTCTGCGTAGATTCTCGGAATGTCGTAGTTTCCTTCGATAAGCGGTTTCCAGACGAACTCAGCCACCGGAAATGATTCTGGCGTGAATTCTGTTTTTTGCGTCTGAATGTTCCGGCTGTCTATGGTTGCAATTTTCCAGCGGCGCTCTTCCCTAAAAATTGAATTTTTTGGAAGTTCCCATGAAAAACTCAAAATCTGAACAAAATACTGTATGTAAACCCTGAAGCGGATTTCTTCACCGGCTTTTGCCCTGTACGTCCTTTGAGAAGTTTTTTTGTCCGTCACGATGCGCGACTCGTCTGCAAAAATGACACTCAGCTTTGGCTCAATCAGGTTAGGATTTTCATAGACCGTCACGTCCTCAAACGGAAGATAATAAGTCCTGTTGTTGATTCTCGTGATGAGTGGCGGAAGCTTTATGTTTCCCGTGTCCGTAAAAGTAAACCATAAGTGAACGACAGTTCCCCTGACCGAGGAAGCTTGATTTGCGAGGGATGAATCTTGCTCAATGAATTCTTCTTTTTTTGAGGAGACGAATTTCACTCCGGACGGTAAAAGCGGAAGGTCGGTCTGCACTTTTGACGGTTCAATTCCAGGAATTTTGAGTGTAAATCCGTTCATTTGTGCCGTAAAGAAAACTTCCGTGTCTTTTGTGACGACGAGTTCCCTTATCTGGCTTGGCGACGGAGGCAGGGCAAAGACTGCTATATTTGAGAGAATAAATGTCAGTAATCCAAGACAGAGCTTTCTTGAGAATTTGATTGAAGTTTTTTCCATTGGTTGTTGTCATTCTCCCGTATTAAATTGAAAAGTTCGTTTTTGAGTGGAGAATCATTGTGATTTTCTCCTGCTCCCTGCATTTGAGACTCTGCGTTCTGCGCAAGGCTTTCTGTTCGCTGTGCGTTGCAAAGCTCTAGATTGATTTTTGCATTTAAATTATCAGGATTTATGAGCACTGCCTTCTTGAAATATTCTGCGGCGGTCGCAAAGTTATTTTGCCTTTCGTAGATGATTCCGTAGTTGTAATATGCCTGACTTATCAAGGTTGATGAAGTCTTTTCTGGAGAAAGGTTAAGCTGATTGAGTCTGTCCACAGCTCCCTCATATTCTTCAAGACTTATGTAAGTGGAAGCCAAATCAAAAATCGCATATTGCCTTGCTTCCTCGTTTCCAGAAAAATCATATATTGCATTCAAGAAATCTGCCGTTGCCGTCTTGAAATTTCCCTGATACCAGTTCCATGCCCCGTGAAGTATGACTTTTTTTTCTGACTGGCACGAAGTCAGTGAAAGAAGCATGAGCGAGACTGCAATAAAACTTGGCCGGTGCTTTATGTGAAATTCTCCAATTATAAAAGAAAGAATTATGCACATTGCCGAAAGGAATATGAAAAGTCCGTGTCGTTTTACTTCAACACTCTCATAATCGAAAGAAGATGCATCAGCATCTTTTTTTTGAACATCGTAAATCTGATTTAAAAGCATGTATGCGGAACCTGATTCAGATGCGTCGACATATCTCAAGAGGTTTGATTCTTCCTTTGAGACCTTTTTTCGGAACTTAGAGAACTCTGTTTTGTTTGTTTTGTCGATGAGTTTTTTCAGATAGTCTGAGCGTAAAAATGTCTGAACCTTTGTTTTTCCGTCTCCGGCGATGATTTCTCTTCCCTTTTTTGAGCCAAATCCGACGATTGTGAGCGGAATTCCGAATCGGACTGCATCATTGAGGGCGCTTTCAAGCTGATTGTCTGTCTCATCTCCATCTGTAAAGACCCAGATAAAGTTCGTGCGGGCAGAATTCGGAGGAAAAGAGTTGAATGCACTTTGAATTCCCTTTCCAATAGACGAGCCTGCACTTGTCATCAGGCTTGGAGAGAGGTTTTCGAGAAGTGAATTCAGCGAAAAGATGTCTTCTGTTGCCGGGATTGCAACAAAACCATCGCCTTTTGCAAGAACGGCCGAAAAAGACGTGCCCTCAAGCTGTGAGATAAGGTTTTTTGCGTATGTTGTCGTGGCTTCAAGTCGGCTTTTTCCGTTAAGGCTGTCTTTCGCCGTCATTGAATACGAAATGTCAAACACGAGGCAAACAGAGCATCCGTTTTTTTGAATCGGAATGTTTTTTGTACCCCAGGAGATTCCTGCATAAGCGCAGACGGCAAAAATCCATGCAAATGCACGAAGAAAAGTCCTGAGTAAAATTGATGCCTTTAGTTTTTTATAAATCTTCAAGTCATTCTCTGTCTGGTAAAATCCGCTTACAGATGATGCAAGATTCTTAAATCTGTGCAGCGTGTATATGACTGCTGGAATTATGGCGAGAATGGCTGTCAAAACGAGAGGCTTTTCGATTGAAGGTATCATAGAATCTCCTGAAGGAACAATCGCTTGATTATCCATGCCAGAGTGAAAAGGGCGATTGAGCAAAGCAAAAAAGTCCTGAACATGTTCTCATCGATTGAGCGGAAGCGGAAAGTTTGGACCGTGTTTTCCTTGCGTGCGATTTCTGACAGGGAATCTGACAGCAGCATCGTTGATTCAATTCCGAAATATTTTCCGCCGGATAGAGAAGCTATTGTTTCAAGTGGTTCCTCATTAAAGTCAGATTCATAAAATCCGGCGTGAACTTCTCCATTTTTTGGGTCAACGTATTCAATAGGTACCGTCCCCTTTGTTCCGATTCCAAAAGTGTAAACCGTTATATTGTTTTCGGATGCGAGCAGGGCTGCCGTCTCCGGGTGAACTGAACCTGCATTGTTTTCACCGTCTGTTATGAGGATTATGCATTTTTTTGGAGCCTTGCTTGCGCTGACGTGGTAAATTGCGGTTGTCAGTCCTGTTCCGATTGCAGAGCCTTCTCCAAAAGCACCAATCACGATGGAGTCAAGACGCTCAAGAAAAAGTTTTTTGTCGTTTGTCGGTGGAATGATTACCGCGGCTTCGCTTGCCATTGCAATAAGCCCGTAATTTGCCCCCCTGTCGCTGTTGAGCAAGGTTTTTATTCCGATTTTTGCCGCCTCAATTCTTGAAATTGTTGAATTGACTATGGAAATGTCCTTTGCAGCCATTGAAGGGCTTGTATCCAGCACAAAAAGGATATCCGTTCCGCGGGATGTGTAGACTTTTTCCTGATGATGAATGACTGGATTTGCCAGGGAAAGTACGAGGGCCACATAGGCAAGCAGCGCAAGAATTTCTGAAATAACAGAGAAAAAATTTATAGCGCTTCCATTGTATGTAAAAGTTTTTCCGAGCCAGTCTGATATTGTGAGTGGAAATGAAATCCGTGAGAAAATGCCAAGGTTCCTTAAGATATAGAGAATTGGAATTGCAAGTAAAAATATAAATGCGAGAGGATTTTCAAATACAATCATTTTTTCTCCTCCTCGTGTGATTTTTCATCTGCCTCAAAATCTATTATGAGTTGAATTGCTTCTTTTGTAAGATTGAGCCGTTCCCCGTCCTCGAAGTGAGCTTCGTTTGCAAATCGTATGTAATCCGTGCGTAAAAAGATTGAGGTAAGTTTTTCGATTAAATCTGATTGAAAGTCCGAAAGGCTTCCACCAGCGACTTCAATGAATTCTTCATAAAGCTTTCCTGTCGTGACCGACTGAAAATCGTGTGAAAATCTTTCCCTTAAAAAACGGCGCAAAATCCGCTGGAGTTCACGGGCATAAACTTTGTCCTCGACTATTTGGTCAGACTTTTTTTGAAGCCTGCGGATTTCATTTATTGCAGTTCGTGAATTATGTTTCAGCGAAAGGATGTAAAGAATTTTTTCTATGAATTTTGCGAACATCGGAAGTTTTGAGGCGAAATAAACGAGCAAAGACAGAAGCACAACCAGAACAAACGAGAAAACTGCAAGTAAAACCGTTGTTCCCGGAAGCAGGAGCGGGCCTGATTGCGGCATGAATGAAGTGATGTTCTTTTGCTTTAAGAGTGAGTGAACTTCGATTGAGTCGAGTTTTACCGTGTATGAAACTCCCCCCTGAGTTTTATTTAAAGAGTGAAGTATGAGTGAGGTAAGGTCAAAAGGTTCGATTGCAAGAATTCCCTGTCTCCACGGAACAATTGTGAGTGAAAGCACGTATTCTGATGAGTTTCTTTCTATAAAAATGCTCTTTACTGAAAAAGAGTCTTTTTTTTCCTCGAAGAATTTAAAGTCTTTGGAAAGCTCCAGCCTTGAGTTTTTTGCCAGGTCAGATGGAAAAATGCTTGCATCTGAGTGAAAAAGGTATTTTATCTCGACAGTATCTCCGACGAAAATTTTCTGGGGAATTACAAACTGCCTGTTTTCTGCCAGTGCAGCTGAGGAAAATGTGAGAATCAATAAAAATGCGCTGATTTTTGACTTGAGTTTTGAGATGCTCATTTTCGCGCCTTTTGTGAAAAGAATTTTGTTAATACGGCTACAGGATCTTCTGCTGTTGACAGCGTCAGAGGATAAGCGCCATGCTTAGTGCAAAAGTCTTTCCAATAGTCGAGTCGGCTTCTGTTTGCCTCAAACCATGACATCTTGAAACTTTTTGATGAGGTTGGAAAAATTGCTGATTTGCCGCTTTCGCTGTCAAAAAAAGGAACGGTTCCTATTTCGGGAAGCTCGCTGTCTGTGGAATCTGTAATCCGCAGGGCTATTACATCGTGTTTTTGAGCAAGACGAGCAAAAGGTGTTTCCCAGTCTCCGCTTCTGAAGTCAGACAGCAGAAATACAAGTGAGCGTTTTCGTAAGATTTTTCCGGCACCTTGAATTGCGTTTCCAAGGACTGAGCCGTTTGTCCTGACGTATTCTTCGTTTGCATCGAGGCGATCAAGTTTTGAGAGGATCATCATCGCATGTTCCCGTCCAGATTTAGGCTGGCATGAAAACTTTATTGCACCGTCAAAAAAAACAGCCCCCGTTGCTCCTGCATTTTTTTCCGCAGCGAGAAGAAGAATTGCAGCAGTTTCCCTTGCGGCATCTTTCTTTGACCTTCCGTTTGAGCCTGAATCCATTGATATGGAGTCATCGAGAATTATGAAAATGGAAAGTTCCTTGTCTTCTTCGTACTGCTTTATGAATGGCCGTCCCATTTTTGCCGTTACGTTCCAGTCGATTGCACGCACGTTATCCCCAGGAAGATAGTCCCTTACGTCACTGAATTCGATTCCCTGACCATGGAAGAGTGACTTAAAGTTACCGTTCAGCATGTTTTCTGAGAGAAAATTCGATGAGAATTTTAATCGGGATGCGCGCCTCGAAAGTTTTTCTTTTTCCATTTATCTGTCTGTTTTAATTTGTGCCTGCCGGTTTACGGAAGAGGCATGAGTGTAAGAATCTTTTCGATTAAATCGTCGCTTGTAACACCATCTGCCGCAGCCTCATAAGAAAGCACGAGTCTGTGGCGGAGTACATCGTGCGCACAAGCTTTTACATCGTCAGGAAGTACGAAACTTCGTCCTGCAAAAATCGCCTGAACTTTTGCGCACTGCAAGAGGGCTATTCCTGAGCGAGGGGATGCTCCAAATGAAATGTACTTTGCAACATCATCTTTTTTTATTGGTGAAACCCTTGATGAAATTTTTCCAGACATGCGCTTTTCTGCTGCCGGACGGGTTGTTGCGACTATTGAGACTATGTATTCGATGACTTTTTCATCGCAGGTGATTTCATCAAGAAGGGAGCGCATTTCTTCGAGGTCGGATTTTGAAAGCACTTTTTTAACAGGGATGTCCTGAGCCTTTCCTGCACTTTGCACGATTTTAATTTCTTCCTGCGGAGTCGGGTAGGATACATGGATTTTTAACAGAAACCTGTCCAGCTCCGCTTCCGGAAGATTGTATGTTCCTTCCTGTTCTATCGGGTTTTGTGTTGCCAGGACAAGAAAAGGTTCCGGGAGTTTATGAGTATCTTCTCCAATCGTAACCTGATGCTCTGCCATTGCCTCAAGAAGCGCAGACTGAACTTTTGCCGGAGAGCGGTTGATTTCATCGGCCAGGACAATATTTGTAAAAACAGGGCCTTTTCGCACTGAGAATTTGCCGGATGTCTGCTCGTAAATGAGTGTTCCAGTTACGTCTGCAGGAAGCAAATCCGGAGTGAACTGAATGCGCTTGAAGTCAAGACCTGACAACTCTGCAAAAGTCTTTACGGCCAGAGTTTTTGCAAGCCCTGGAACACCTTCAAGAAGGATATGTCCTCCGCAAATCATGGCGGTCAAAATTCCATCGATTACCTGACTTTGTCCTATGATTCGCTTTGCAGATTCTTCCTTGCACTGTTCGATTATTTTCTTGCATTTATCAATTCGTTTTTCTATGTTTTCCATAATATATATCCAGCTCCAGTCTAAAATGATTTTTTATTCAGCATTAAATGATAAAACCTTTGAACCAGCCGAAAAGTCATGCAAAAATATGTATTTTATTGTAGTTTTGTGCATATTTATGCAGTTTTTCGATTGACACTGTATATCTCAAAAAGATAAGATAATTTATCATGTTAAACCCATTAGCACAAGAATTGAATAATACACTTTCTGGAACAGTTGCGGCTGATTTGCTTTCTGATTTGGGAACTCGAATATTCTTCCCTAGAGGTATTATTTCTCAAGGTGGAGAAGCTAAGCTTTACGGAAAAACAGCAAACGCAACTATTGGAACGACTTTGGTCGCAGGTAAACCGGCCGTACTTGAGGCTGTGCATAAATTCGTACCGGACTTTACTTCTGGAGAACTTGTCTCTTACGCTCCTACAGCAGGACTTCCTGATTTGCGCGAGCTTTGGAAGCAGAAAATTTTAGAAAAGAATCCTTCCCTAAAAGGAAAGAACATTTCACTTCCAGTTGTTGTTCCTGGTCTTACAGCAGGAATCTCTTATCTTTCGGATTTGTTCATTGATTTTGAAAAACCGCTTCTCGTTGCAAATCCATCATGGGACAATTATTCCCTTGTAGTTGAGACTCGTCGCGGTGCGCCTCTTCATCAGTTTAATATGTTCAAGAATGGCGGCTTTGACTTTGATGAATTCCGTTCTGCCCTTGAAAAAGAAGCGGCGTCCGGAGCTGTCAGGGTTCTCCTGAATTTCCCTCAGAACCCGTCAGGTTATTCTCCGACAAAGGATGAGGCAAAACAGATTGTTTCTATAATAAAGGAATTTGCTGAGAAAGGCACAAAAATCCTTGTCTGGGATGATGACGCATACTTCGGCTTAAACTATGAGGATGACATTTATCCTCAGTCTCTTTTCGCTGAATTTGCAGATTTGCATGAGAATGTGCTTGCCGTAAAAATTGACGGCCCGACAAAAGAAGATTTTGCATGGGGATTGCGTACAGGATTCCTTACCTTTGGATGCAAGGGAATGACTGATGCTCAGTATGATGCCCTCGTAAAAAAACTTATGGGACTCATCCGCTCTTCAGTTTCATGTTCTTCAACACCTTCACAGAACCTTGTTCTTAAGGCTCTTGCAGATCCAAAAATTGAGGAACAGAAAAAAGAACTCAGAAACGTACTTGAGTCGCGTTATAAGAGAGTGCGCAAATTTGTTGATACTCACAAATCATCGGTTCTTGAGGCACTTCCTTTTAATTCAGGCTACTTCATGAGCTTTAACCTCAAGACGGGCGATGCCGAAGAACTCAGAAAAAAACTTCTTCACGAAAAAGGAATCGGAACCATTTCTATCGATGCAAAGACTCTTCGAGTTGCCTTCAGTTCAGTTGACGAGGACAAAATCGATACCGTTTACTCTGCGATTTACGAGATGGCAGAATCATTAAACTAGTTCATACGGCTTTTTGACTTACCCAAAAAAACTCTCCTTCTTTAAGGAGAGTTTTTTTTTATCTGCATTTTATGTATAATCTTTTCCATGTTGAAAAATCTTTCAAAAGTTTTATTTTTTGCATTTGCTTTTTTTTCAAGCCTGACTTTTTTTTCATGCGGCAGAACTTCTAAAATCGTCGTGTGGACTGACCGGCCTGAGTTAGTCTCTTATCTTGATTTTTACAATGTCAGCCAGAACAGAATAAAGGCTGTCATCGTCTATAAAGAACATCTTGCAAATTCACTGCCTCCTGCAAAAGACGAAAACCGTCCTGACGTTGTAATAGGCTCTTTCCTCAAAAACAGCAAAACTAAAAAGTATTTCGCCCAGATTGACGGGCTTCTGCGTCCCGACATGGTTGATGCAAGTCAGATTTATGAGACTCTTCTTCATTACGGATGCGTCAACGGAAAGCAGTATTTACTTCCTGTAAGTTTTAATCTTCCGGTGATGGTTTTCACTGTTGAGAAAAATGCATTCATCGATGAAAGCGGAATAACTATTTCAAGTGACAAAATCAGAAATTCAGCGGCAAACTTTAACGAAAAGAATCCTCATAAAATTTTTACGAAGATGGGATTCGCTCCGTCATGGAACTCGGATTTCTTGTATGAGATTGCCAAGGCAAAAAACGCCCGCTTTTGTGAACGTGCAAATTCATTCGATTATGACGCAAAATCCCTTGATGAAATAATAAGCTACATAAAGGCCTGGACAATCGACAAAAATGATTCTTCGAGTGCAGAGCAAGATTTTGCCTTTAAGTATCTGTACATGCCTGACTACAAGCAGGTTGAGTCAGACAGATGCCTTTATTCTTATGTCACGAGTGACAGATACTTTGCATTGTCGAGCGAGCAGGTAAAGAACCTTGATTTCCGCTGGTTCTCAGAAAATGGAAAAATCTGCATTGAGGATGAGGTTGTCACTGCCGGAGTTTACAAAAAGAGCCTGAACTCTGCGAGTGCAAAAGAGTTTTTAGTCTGGCTTCTTTCGGAGGATACTCAGAAAAAACTTCTTGAACGCTCAGCCCACATGAATCTGGACACGAATATTTTTGGAATTTGCAATGGATTTTCGTCGTTGAAAGGCGTAAACGAAAGGCTTTATCCTTCATATTATACGAATCTGCTTGGAAATCTTCCTGCAGATGATAATCTTGCTTCTCCGCAGATGCTTTCTCCACGCTGGCAGAGCCTCAAAGAAAGGGTGATAATTCCATATCTACTTGATGCCGTAAAAACTGATTCAAAGACAGCCTTGAAAAGCATTGATGAGCGCTTGAGCACCTGGAGGAAACAGTTTTATTGATATTGCGATCCTCACTCATTTTACAAGGCGATTTGAATTCAATTTTTAAATAACATTTTCTAAAATTTTGTCTTGCCTTACCGATATTTAAATTGAGGTGAGGATTATGATGGACACAATCGCATTAAATGCCCACAGCTACAATGGAATAATCTCTGGAGGCTCGGGAAAACTTTATGTTCCTGTAAAGCCTTCAAATGTAATATATTCTCATTTTGATCATGTCTCTGGTGTAGCGGCAAAAGGAAACCAAACGGGTGTTTCTGTAAGCAAAATCCAGATTCTTAACTCCCTCCTGAATCAGCTCATTTCGATGAAGGCAAAACCAAAACTTGATGCAAAAACCGAGGAAATGAGCGATTCCCAGCTTGATGCAATGATTCAGTCAACTCAGGCAAAAATTCAGACAAACATTCAGGTTGCGAATGCAACAGGATACGGTCTTGCTGGAGTTGCGCCACAAGCCGGTGCGATTTTCAGCATAGATGTTTAATAGTCATCAAAAAACTTTTCGTTAAGAAAATAAAAAAAGCGGTGCAGTAAACTTGCACCGCTTTTTTTTAGGCCCAGATTAAGTAAAGGACAGCCGCAGCGACTGCAGTTGTGATTAAGGTAAAACTTCCTCCGAGTTTGAGCCATTTTGCGAAGTTCATAGGGTAACCTTCTTTTTTTACGATTCCCATTGCGACTACATTCGCACTTGCTCCAAAAGGCGTCAGGTTTCCGCCAAGGCATGAACCAATAAGAAGTGCAAACAGATATAATTCAGGATTAATATTTATTGAGTTTGCAAGAGTTCCTGCGACAGGCAGCATTACGATTATATACGGAACGTTATCAACAAATCCGGAAATGATGATTGAGACTGCGAGAATTAAAATAAAGCCTGCAATTTTACTTCCGCCTGTGATTGATGCCAGAAAGCTTGCGAAATCATTCAGGAGACCTGTCTCACTGATTGCCCCGACCACTATGAATATTCCAATCAAAAAAGCGATTGTTTCCCAGTCCAGGCCTTTTATAAGCTCCCAGCTTTCAGAAAGAGTCTTTTTCTGATTGAAAATATACCATAAAATGCCGCCCGCACCAAGAAGCACTACATAGGAGCCTGAAATAAAAGGAAATGCCTTTGTAATGTTTTCTGGAATGAATGAGATTAAGGCAAGTCCAAAAATCAGCGAGAGAAGAAAATATGCTGGAACTGCTGAAATGACAGGTTCTTTTTCAACAGTCGTCTTTTCCTTGAGTTTTGAGAAAACGATAAAGAAGAAAGCGCAGCCTGCGAGAAGTCCTGCCTGAACAACAAAGAAGATTGAAAGATGGCCGGAATGTACAAAAAAGTCATTGAATGTATATCCTGCGTATGCTGCAAAAATCATGCTAGGCGGGTCTCCGACTAGAGTTGCCGTTCCCTCAAGATTTGACATTACCGCAAGGCCAACCATGAACATTGTGGGATTCATCTTGAGTTTTTTGCAGAGCGAGAGTGCGATTGGTGCCATTACGAGGACTGTAGCCACATTCTCAACAAAAATAGAGATTATGCCTGTCATTGCAAGAATCAATACAACTGCAATTCCTGTGCTTGGACTTATCTGAACAAGCCAGTCAGCTATTTTTGCAGGAACTTTTGAGTAAAGGAAGAGTGCTGCAATCGTCATGCTGCCGACATAAATCATCAGGACGTTCCAGTTTATGAGCGATGAAAATGCATGAGAGACTGCTGAAACATGAGAGTTTCCGACAAATATGCTGCCCGGAAAAACTGTTCCAAGCAAAAGGGCAAGAAGTGCCGCTGCAGTTGTAAAAAATACTTTTTTGTCCTGAAAAGCGATTACGAGGGCATACATCAATACCGCAATTCCAAGAACAATCCATTTTAGATAAGCTTCCATGTGTCCACCTTAAGTTAATTGTGATCGGAATTCATTATATCAAAAAACTCTCCGATATTTAAACCATGAAAAAAAGAATGCACCTGACTTTTAATGCGCCTGTAACGCTGACTTTTGCACTTTTATGTGCTTTTGTACTTGTGATAGATACATTTTTTTTAAGCGGAAAACTTATTCCGGCAATATTTACAGTTCCAGGAAAAGATGAGTTTGATTTTTATCGCGGGCTTGATTACTTCCGCCTTTTTGCCCATGTTTTCGGACACTCAGACTGGAACCACTTTTTGGGAAATTTTTCTTTTATATTGCTGCTCGGCCCGTTGATGGAAGAACGCTACGGCTCAAAAATGCTCCTCATCATGATCAGCGTGACGGCTCTTGTTACAGGAGTCATAAATTCCTGCCTGATTCCAAATGCCCTGCATGGAGCGAGCGGCATTGTTTTTATGCTGATTGTGCTTTCATCAATCGTGACAATCAACAAAAACGAAATACCGCTTTCCTTTGTCTTTATAGTTGCCCTTTATCTCGGCCGGGAAATAATCAACGCCGGAACAAATGAAAGCATTTCGACTATTGCCCACATTGCAGGCGGTTTGTGCGGTTCATTGTTTGGATTTTTAGTCGCGCCAAAGTCAAAAAAGACCCGTGAAAAACAGGAGAAAACTGTTGTAAAGACACAATCCTATGCACAGGACGATGTGACGCAATCTTATCCGCCGTTTTCTGACAAATAAAAAAGGTGCCTTAAAAGCTCAAAGTTGCTTCAAGACACCTTTTTCAGTGGAATCTGCTATGGATGCGGATGCAGATTAAACATTGAATTTAAAGAAAATACAGTCTCCGTCCTGAACGACGTAATCTTTTCCTTCCTGCCGGTATTTTCCGTGAGCTTTGATTTCTGCCTCAGTTCCGTATTCTTTTAAGTCGTCGATGTGGTAAACCTCAGCCTTGATGAATCCTTTTTCAAAATCTGTGTGGATTACGCCGGCTGCCTGAGGTGCCTTGTCTCCATTTCTGATTGTCCATGCCCTGCATTCATCAGGACCGCCTGTAAAGAAAGTCCTAAGCCCCATTAAGTGATAGGCTGCTTTTGCAAGAACAGAAAGACCGCTTTCCTTTAAGCCTACGCTGTCCATAAATTCCTTGCGGTCTGCAGGATCCTCGATTTCAACAAGCTCGCTTTCGAATTTACCGCAGATTACGATTACTTCTGATTTTTCTTCCTGAGCGACTTTTTTGACCTGCTCGATGTAATCGTTTGTACCTGCGGCGATTGTATCTTCATCAATGTTACATACAAAAAGCTGAGGCTTAATCGTCAGCAAGTGAAGGTCGTAGATGCCTTCTTTTTCGTCATCGGTCAAATCAGCCTGTCGTGCACATTTTCCTTCCTGCAAAAGAGGGAGGATTTTGTCTACAGCGCTTCTGTATCCGGCAAATTTCTTTTCCTCGGCTTTGCCCATTGCACGAATCTGACGTGTTACCTTGTCCTCGCGCTTTGTGATTGTATCGATATCTGCCTGACAAAGCTCATAGTTTATGGTAAGAATGTCGCTCAGAGGATCAATAGGAGCATCTGTCTTTGCGTCCTCTCGGACATGCTGGATGTCTGGATTGTCAAAGCATCGCACTACATGAGCGATTACAGAGGTTTCACGAATATTTGCAAGGAACTGGTTTCCCAATCCTTCACCTTTTGAAGCTCCTTTTATGAGTCCGGCGATATCTACAAATTCTACGGTAGCAGGAACTTTCTTTTTAGGCTGGAATACGCTTTCCAAAAAATCGAGCCTTGAATCCGGAAGTTCTACGACTCCGTGATTTGGATCAATTGTACAAAACGGATAATTTGCCGCTTCGGCCGGCGCACGTGTAAGTGCTGAAAAAATGGTTGATTTTCCGACGTTTGGAAGACCAACGATACCACAAGTCAATTTCATTTTGCTTTCCTTTTAATTTATGATGATGATATCGATATTTTTTGTTTTACTCAACCGAAATGTCTGAAACATTTTCAGGAATGGAATCATAATCGATTATCCATGAAGGATTTTCTGCCTTTGCATTGCAGAGGGCAAGCAGTGCTGCGTTGAGCCAGGAAATCTCATCCCAGTCAAGCCGCAGCTTTGCAATTCCTGCAGTGAGGGAAATTTTTAAGTCTGAAGAAAAATCAAATTTTACCCCGGCAACGTCATCTTTTATTTCGTTTACCTTGTATATTACTTGATCTGTTGACTCCCTTTCAAACAGGAGCGCAAATTTTTCTCCTGAAATCCTGAATGCGCGACGGATTCCTCCCATGTTGGATTTAATCAACTCTGCAACTATTATGAGGACTTTGTCGCCGTTTTTATGAGTGAATAATTCGTTTACGTCCTTTAAGTTTGTTATGTCGATAATCACAAGGTGAGGCTTCATGAGGCCAGACTGAAATTTTTTTATGAATGATTTTGAGGCTTCGCTGAGCGAGACTCTGTTGTAAAGTTTTGTGAGCGGTTCGATTTTTAATTCGCGGATTAAGGAATTTTGTTTTTCGGTAAATGTTTGGATGAAGGTTTTTCTCTCTTCCTGTACCCGTATAATCATCAATGCAATGATGAGGCTCAGGAAAATGTCGCTTACGACACCCATAATCATCATGAATATTGTAAGCGGATCTATTGCAGAAGTCTCAAATTCCAGCATGAAAATTGAAGCCGTCAGTGTTACGAAACAGCTTGCAAGCATTGCCGAAATCATTTTTCTGTCTGAGAAAAAGGCACAGATTATAAGTGGAAGCCCGGTCGTTACAAGCATGAATCTCAGGCTCACGTGAAAAATTGAGACTACAGAGCAGATTGTGAAAACCGTATATGCAGCGAAGTAGTTTTTAAAAGTGCACGAGGCTTTTTTAAGTTTTAAGACGATTGCACATAAAATAGTGGCAAGAATGTTTATGGAACTTGGAATGACAAGTTTTGATATGAGAAAATGATTAAAGTCATTCGTCAGTGCATTTTGGTGTATTTTAAAACTGATGTAAAACGCTTGAAATAAGAAAACTGTGAGCGTTCCTGCAGCGCAGAGTTTTAGAGCTTCAACTTGAAAGCGTTTGCACCTAGAACAGTCAAATTCATCAATATCCATTCAAAACCTCACTTTAAAAGGATACTACAAAATAGAGTTAAAATCAGTATAAATCTCCAAAAAATCTAAACATCATAAAAAAAGTGCGGATGCATTTTCAAAGACAATTGTTCTTGCTTGCTTTTATTCAAAGTGATACTATTTTTCTACTATAAAATAAGTATTTTTGCCGGAGGATTAAAATGGCATTTTCATTGAATCTTTATCCAATTACTTACATCGCGCGCTACAATCCTGAGACTACAAAGTGGGATGAGGAATGGTTCCAGGTGGACAACGTTACTTATGATGAGCTTATGGCTATGAGCGAGAGTGATCGAAAAGCTGTTCTTGATAAGCGAAATCAGATGGGAATTCCAACTGTATCATACACATCTCAGTACGCATACGGTTGTTTTGAAGGAATGAAGGGCTTTCCAACAAAAGATGGCGGCGTTGCAATTTTCCGTCCGGAAGAAAACGGAAAGCGATTCAATAATTCGATGAAAGGTCTTTATTGTCCGGCTTTCCCGGTTGAACAGTTCGTTGCAGCTTCTGTTGAATTCGTAAAGAAAAATGCTGCTCTCGGCTATGTTCCAAAATATAACTCAGACTGGGAAAAATCAGGATATGCAGATGCAGATTCAATCTATATGCGTCCATTCATGAACTCAGAGGGTGCAATCGGTGTCGGATGTTCAAATCAGCCATATGTTGTAATTTGTGCTACAACCGTATCTGCATACTTCAAAAAAGGCCTCGACGGCGCAATCATCACAAACCGAATCCGTGCGACACCTAACGGAACAGGTTACATCAAGTGCGCATCAAACTACGTAATTTCTGCAATCGCAAAGCATGAGGCAGAGGAAAAAGGTTACGTAGAGTGCGTTTACCTTGATGCTGTTGAGCACAAATACTTCCAGGAAGGTTCAAGCTGCAACTGCTTCTTCGTCCTTAAGGATGGAACTCTTGTAACTCCAGAACTTGGAGACACAATTCTTCCTGGCATCACAAGAAAATCTGTAATCGCCCTTGCAAAAGAAAGCGGCATCAAAGTTGAGGAACGAAAAATCAGCGTAAAAGAAGTTCAGAAAAAAGCAGTTGAATTCTTTGTTACTGGAACTGCAGCAGGAATTTCGCCGATGTCATCCCTCACTGACTTAAAAGGAAAGAAAACCGTATTTAAGGACGGAACAAAAGAAGGAACTGTTGCTTACAAGCTTCAGCGCCTCTTAAAAGGCCGCCAGTATGGTCTTTTGGAAGATCCTAACAACTGGAATACTGTTGTAATTCCTGGAAATAAATAAGTCATAAATAAAAAAAGGACTTCAAGTTTAATTGAAGTCCTTTTTTTTGCCTGTTTTGTCGTGAATGTTATTTTTTCTTTCCGAGGTAAGCTTCCTGAACTGTTTCATCAGCAAAAAGTTCTTTTCCGCTTCCCTTTAGGACAATTTTTCCGGTTTCGATTACGTAACCTGTATGAGCTGTCTTTAACGCCATGTTTGCGTTTTGCTCGACCAAAAGGACGGTTACTCCGTTGTTGTTTATTTCTTTTATGATGTCAAAAATCTGCTGAACAACCAGAGGTGCAAGTCCTAAAGAAGGCTCATCAAGCATCAAAAGTTTAGGCCTGCTCATTAAGGCCCGTCCTACGGCAAGCATCTGCTGCTCACCGCCTGAAAGTGTTCCTGCGAACTGCCAGCTTCTTTCTTTTAAACGCGGAAAAAGCTCGTATACCCATTTCATGTCTTTTGCAATTTCTTTTTTGTCTTTGCGAAGATATGCTCCGATTTTAAGGTTTTCCTCAACGCTTAAGTCTGCGAAAACATGTCTTCCTTCTGGTGAGTGTGCTATTCCTGCCTGACAGATTTTTGGAATCGACATTCCTAAAAGTTCAACGCCGTCCATTGTAATTGAACCGCTTTCTGCTTTGACAAGCCCAGAAATCGTTCTTAAGAGAGTTGATTTTCCGGCTCCGTTTGAGCCTATTAAAGTGACGATTTTTCCGTCCTCTACTTCAAGATCCACACCTCTGAGGGCTTTAATTCCTCCGTATGATACGCTCAAATCCTTGATTTTAAGCATCTTCTTTTTCTCCCAAATAAGCTGAGATTACTTTCGGATTTGTCTGGATTTCTTTTGGAGTTCCTTTTGCAATGAGTGCTCCGAAGTTCAAGACGTAAATCCTGTCCGAAATATCCATTACCAAGTCCATGTGATGCTCAATCATAAAAATGGTGAGGTTAAAGTCATCACGAATCTTTTTGATGAACTGAGTAAGTTCCGTAGTCTCCTGAGGATTCATTCCGGCAGCAGGCTCGTCCAAAAGAAGAAGCTTTGGTTCGGTTGCAAGTGCGCGGGCGATTTCAAGACGGCGCTGGATTCCGTATGGAAGGGAAGTGCTAAGCTCATCTTTTACGTCGTACAAGTCAAGCATTTTGAGAAGTTCTTTCGTTTCCTCACGCTGCTTTTTTTCTTCTTTCCAGTTGAGGCGGAATGTTGCCGTAAAGATATTGCTCGATCTCCTCAAGTGCTTTGCAATCAAAACGTTGTCAAAAACAGTCTGGCTTTTCCACAACCTGATATTCTGAAAAGTACGCGCGATTCCAAGCTTTGTGATTTTGTCCGGGGTCGGCTCCATTCTGTTGTAGTAAAGGCCGAGCTCTTTTCCAGCGTAATACTTTTTCATGGTTCCGTGCGGATGATTCTCAACGATTTTTTTGCCGTCAAAATAAACGGCTCCGTTGGTTGGCGCGTAGACACCTGTCACTACGTTAAAGGCAGTTGTTTTTCCGGCTCCGTTTGGGCCGATTAAAGAGACGATTTCCCCTTTATTTACCTCAAGGGAAAGTGAATTTACGGCAACAACGCCACCAAATTGCATCGTAACGTTTTCAATTTTTAGAACATTTTCAGCCATTATTCTTCCTCCTTTCCACCAGAAGTTTTTTTGGAGGTGAAATGTGAGCTTTTAAATTTTTTGAAGCGGTTTACGATTCTCGTGATGGAAAATTCTTTTTCGCCCATGATTCCTTTCTGATAAAAAAGAACAATCACCATGATTACGATGGAGAATACGACTTTTCTAAATCCAGGGCGCAATATGTGAATTGAAAGCAAATTCAGTTTTTCGTTGTCGAGGAAGCGCAGCCACCACTCAGAACATGCAATGAATAAGAATGATGATATGCAGCTTCCTGTTATGCTTCCGATTCCTCCTATTACTACAATCAGAAGAATTTCGTAGGTCATTGCAGATTTGAACTGACTTGCCTGAATCGTAGCCTGGAACATTGCGAGCAGTGCTCCTGAAATTCCGGCAAAGAAAGATGAAATTATAAAGGCAAGTCTTTTGTGGTGTGCAAGATTTATTCCCATTGCCTGAGCTGCAACTTCATCATCACGGATAGCCTTAAAAGCCCGTCCGTATGTTGAGTTGATTAAGAGCATGATTATCGCAATGCAGATTCCGCTTACTACAAAAGGGAAAAGGCATGAATGAAATACCGGATATTTCCTGAGCAAGTTTGAGCCGTTTGTTATTTTTCCAAGCTTATCCCACTGAAAGAAAGCACGGATGATTTCTGCAAAACCCAAAGTTGCGATCGCAAGATAATCTGATTTTAGTTTTAAAACCGGAAGTCCAATCAAAAAAGCAAAGATTGCCGCAATAATTCCGGCGCACAACAGGGCTGGGATTACAGGAATTGCAAATTGGATGAGGCCTCCATCAAAATACTGATAGACTTGAGCACGGGCTGCAACAGGAATGGTCAGAATTCCGTAAGTGTAGGCTCCAAGCAGCATGAAACCTGCCTGCCCGAGTGAGAACAGTCCCGTAAATCCGTTTAAGAGATTCATCGAGACCGCTACGAGCGCATAAATCGCACCTTTTTTCAAAACGGTAAAGAGCATCGAAGTTCTTGGAAGAATCTGCTCAAGAATTCCGACTGCAACGAAAAGAACGAGCAGCAGTGAAAATCCGATGGCGATGTGAATTCTTTTTCTTTTTTGCTCGTCTGTTAAAATAGTATGTTCCATAATTTAATCTGCCTTTCTTAAACTTTGTCAGTTACTTTTTCACCGAATAAACCTGTCGGCATAAACATAAGTACAATTATGAGAAGTACAAAGGTGAATGCGTCGCTGAAAGTTGTCCAGCCGATTCCTTTGATGATGTTCTCACAAATTCCAATTAAGAAAGCTCCGATTACGGCACCTGGAATGGAGCCGATTCCTCCAAAGACCGCAGCTACGAAAGCTTTTAGGCCGGGCATTCCGCCGACAGTTGGAGTTACGCCTGTATAGTTTGAAAAAAACAGGATTGAGCCGACAGCTGCCAGAAATGATCCGATTATGAATGTCATGGAAATTACGGCGTCAATTCTGATTCCCATAAGCTGGGCTGTGTCAAAATCTTTTGAAACGGCACGCATTGCCATTCCGATTTTTGTATGCCTGATAAGGTAGACGAGTGCGACTACCAGCATTATCGTAAGAATTGGAGTGATGATTGTGACTCGTTTTGTCATTGAACTGAAAATCTGAACAGGACTGCTGATCCATGGAATAGAAGGATAATACTTTGTAAGTCCACCAGTTATATAAAGTGCCAGATTCTGAAGGAGATAACTCATTCCGATTGCAGAAATCATGATTGACATTCGGGGAGCTGTCCTTAATGGCTTATATGCAATGCGTTCGATAGAAAATCCGATAAAAACAGTCAGTAAAATCGTGAGGGGAATTGAAACATAGAGCGGCATGAAAGTATAACAGTAAATCATAATCAGACCCGCTGCCATAAAGACATCCCCGTGTGCAAAATTAATCAGGCGGAGGATTCCGTAAACCATAGTGTACCCTATGGCGATGAGTGCATATTGTCCGCCGGTAGAAATACCTGCCAGAATGTACGGCAAGTTATTCTTTAAAACATCCACTTTTTAGTTTTCCTTATCTTTTGAGAGAGTTTATGATTGAGGATTTATTACAAGCCTCAAAACAACGATGTCAAGGCTTTAAGCGTGAGCTTGCCTTGACTCGTCGTGTTTTTAGCTGGAAAGAATTTCCAGATGATTTTTTATTGTTTTACGCTCTGAACTGCAACGAAATCCCATTTTCCGCTTTCGTTGTTTACCTGCTTGATATATGCAACATCACGTATTGCATCTCCGTTTTTGTCAAATGCAATCGCTCCAGAAACGCCCTTGTATTTAAGGGAAGGAAGGACTTTCTTTATGTCTGTGCTTTTCTTGCTGTCAGCAGCTTTAAGTGCCTCAAGGGCTGTGTAGTAAGCGTCAAATCCCATTGCTGAAACAGCAGCGATTTCATCATCACCACCGTTATTTGTTTTTGCAGTTGCGTTTGTGTTGAGATAGTTTCTGAATCCGTCTACGAATTCCTTAATCTGTGGATCATCAGAACCTTCGATAAAGAATGTTGTTACGAATACTTTTACATTTGTTCCCTTTGTAGCGTTCAGAATAACGTTTGAATCCCATGTGTCACCTGCGAGAACAGGAATTGAAAGTCCCTGAGTATTTGCCTGTTCGATGATGAGGGCTGCAGCTTCGATTGAAACTGGTGAGAAGAATACATCAGCTCCCTGTTTTTTTGCATTTGCTACGTAAGCGGCAAAATCACTTGTTCCGTCAGGGAATGTTTCCTCAACTACTTCTCCGCCAAGTTTTTTGAATGCGTCAACGAAATATTTTACGAGGCCGCCTGAGTAGTCGTCACCAAGTTTTGAGAGACAATAAGCTTTTTTAGCGCCGAATTTTTCTGTCGCAAGGTTTGCATGAACTGAACCCTGGAATGGATCAAGGAAGCAGATTCTAAAATAGTGGTCATTTCCGAGAGTTACCTGAGGGTTTGTACAGGTGACGCCGATTGCTGGAACATCAGCAGCTGCAAATGTGTCAGATGCTGCAATTGAAACGCCTGAGCCGTATGAGCCGAGAACAACAGAAACGCCTTTTGAAATAAGCTCTGAGGCAGCGGTAACAGCCTTGTCGTTTGAAGATTCGTTGTCTACGATTTCAAGCTGTACTTTATACTCTTTTCCGCCAAGAGTAACGTTAGGTGTTACAAAGTTAGCATACTGAATTCCAAGAGTTTCCTGTTTTCCACCGGCTCCGTTATCGCCTGATGCCGGTTCATAAACACCGATTTTTACAACTGCTTCTTTTTCGCCGCCACAGCTTGCAAGCGAAAAAACTGCGGCGCATACAGATGCCGCAAAAAACATTTTTTTCATTTTTTTTCCTCCAAAAAAAAAGCCACTAACATTGCTGTGTTAATGGCTCCCTTGCTTCTATACATAGTAGTATAGAAAAAATGATGATTTCTGACAATAACTACATGAATTAATAAGAAAAAAAACGGGCTGCCTTGAAGTTTACTTCATGGCAGCCCGTTTTTATAGAAAGCTAAAAGCCTTATTTAGAAATCAAAAGTGATTTTGCATCAAGCTTGAGCCCTGTTGCAACATCTTTTTTACCGTTGATTTTTACAGCTTTTACGGCTACGCAATCTGCAGTCTGCTCAAGGTTGATTACAGCAGAGAAGTAACCTTCCATGTTTGCTGGAACAGAGTCAGAAGAAGCCCAAAGTGAAACTTTTTCTGATTTTGCATAGTCAGCAACAGCTTTTACATCATCCTCTGTAACCTTTGCGAAATCGATTCCATCCATTACAACGCCAGAAACAGCAATTCCGCCGGCTTTGAGAGCGTTGAGTGTGTTTACGACCTTCGAGAGAGAGAAGTTGTCAAGGCTGAAGTTAAGAATTGTTCTTTTTGAAACAACGGCATTCTTGAGCTCGTCAGCATTTCCAACGTTCTTTTTCTTTGCAATTTCAGCAAAAATGCCGTCATACCAAGAAATAACGTTAGAAGAGTGAATGTCGAATGTTACGTGAACAAGCTGTTTGTCCTGAAGAAGAGTATCCATACCGAACTGAACCAATACGGATGTTTTTCCCAAACCTTTTTTAGCAGTTACGAGACCAAGCTCGCCGGCTTTAATACCGCCAGTTACTTCGTCAAAAAGACGAACCGGGCTCTTTTCATAAAGATCCTGTTTTACCATAGATTTGTTCTCCTTAGTCCTTAGTTGCCAGCTTTTCTTTCTTCCTGATACTTTTTCTGAAGTTCTTCAGAAACATTACCCGGAACACGACCATATTTTAAGAATTCCATTGTGAATTCTGCTTTACCCTGTGTTGAAGAACGCAAGATTGTTGAGAATCCGAACATTTCAGAAAGTGGAACTTCTGCGTTTACTACAGACATGTTGTTTTCATCTGTAGTCTCAAGGATTACACCACGGCGCTGGTTGATGAGACCGAACATATTACCCTGGAACTCTGTAGGACCTTCGATAGAAACCTTCATGATTGGTTCAAGGATAACAGGCTTAGCTTTTTCATAAGCTTCGCGGAATGCACCGATAGCTGCTGTCTGGAATGCGATATCTGAAGAGTCAACTGGGTGATACTGACCATCGTTGATTGTACATTTTACGCCAACAACAGGAGCACCGATGAGGGAACCCTTTTCCATAGCACGCTTGAAACCTTTGTCACAAGAAGGGATGTATTCGTTAGGAATAGCACCACCCTTGATTGCGTCTACGAACTCGTAGTCTTTGTCTGCCAATGGCTCCATGAATCCTGCTACGCGACCGTACTGACCAGAACCACCAGTCTGCTTTTTGTGCGTGTA